>ERZ777011.242-NODE-242-length-88004-cov-6.157353_pt1 | contig 88004 bp, 67 predicted proteins | sample MGYA00374964_ERZ777011 | MGnify/ENA primary metagenome ERZ777011 (study PRJEB29310, sample SAMD00008975) | mouse gut metagenome | study: EMG produced TPA metagenomics assembly of the Metagenome analysis of fecal microbiota from mouse which was promoted... | reverse complement strand
GATCGCCTTGATTGGAGTGTTTTTCATAACCTAAATGGTTATCCATCTCTGCTTCTAGCATTTGTTCATAAACACGAGTATGAAGCTCTTTCATGAAAGAAGACATATTACTTTTTCTTACCCATTGAAAACAAGAAACTTACAAAGATTGTCTGCTTGATAGGTAACGATTTGGAAACCAGCGAGCTTCTCTATTCTGCAATGTTCTGCACTAATCGAAAGAACGCTTTCCTCATGTGCAAAAGTAGTGTTTTTCTCCCTCATTACCAAAACTATTCCAATGAAAAATGGAGAAAATTGGACTTCCAAATATAATTTTTACCACCCCTCTATTTTGAAAGTTATGTGATACTCTACTGATAACAGTAGGTGTTTGTTTTATCCCGGCAATAGGCATAGCATCTACCACTTCAACGATAAAATGTCATTTGTATATGCTTATACACTTCTGCAATTAACGATACAAGTTATTATGTACAGAATCATTGTAACACACATTGACTTTTCCATTGAAATAGTGCTATATTGCATGGCGGTATCCAATATTCTTATATTTTAACCAGCAATTCGTTGCCGAATCCTTTATGTGCTGCTGTGCTGAAGTACAACAGCACGTCAGTACGACAATAAGTCAGTAAGTCTACACGTCAATGCGTCAGTACAACAGCACGTCAGTACGTTATCAACATTATGCCACTATTACACTGTACATCAAAGTTTTACTGTTTTGATATATTCTTCTTATTCTATATTCATTCTAATATTCTAATAACCTCTAACTTTTGATTAGTGCCTGCAGGCAGGCGTGTGTGCGACCATTCGCACTAACAGGAAGATATACCCCACTAATATGCCCAAAGGAGATAGTTCCTTAGTTTCTATTCTTCTTTTGTGCAGCTCAGGCATCGGAAAACGATGCTTTGAGAGTCGAAGTAATAGCTCTTTTCTCAATCCGTTTCTTGACGGATTATTGATTTCACATGAAATCAGCAAGGTGTCCTTCGAGTTACCCGAAGGCTTTTCGGTTACTGCCGAAAAGTGGCAGCAGCAAGGTATGTTTTGAGTTACTCAAAACTTTTCGGGTTACTCCGAAAACCTTGCCGCTGGGTTACCTCTCCAAAGTCGGGCAACCTATGATTTGTATAAAAACTATACTTGGTGCATCTTTTCCGATTTTAGAAAGAGAGGCATTCGCCAATGGTATTTATCGTTTTCCAAACAGCTTTTCAAACAAAGACAATTTCTTTTTCAGCGTATTACATTCTTTTCGATACACAGCTTTCAGTGAACCGTCCTTGTATGCCTTTATTTCGTTCCGCACCCATTCGCTTTCGGGCAAATCCCCAAGAAACAGGCGGCAACCGTTCCCGGCAATGACGGGTATCGTGCAGAGGATGATTTCATCCAGCAGGTGCATCCGTGCCATACCGTTGATGATGCTTGCAGTGGTGGCGTTGGCTGCTATGAAATAGGTTGTGGTGGTCTTGTCAAGTACCAGCATCGTGAGGGAGGTGTATTCGGAGAGCGGACGGGCGGTTTCCTTCAATTCGGCAATCCCGAACCTGTCCGGCGTTTCGGTCTTGGCAAGCCATTTCTGCGCTTCTCCTGAACTGTCTGTGAGGCATCCGTCCATCGTGAGGACGGCGAATAATACGACTTTTCCCATTCGGTCTCTTTTTAGTGATGGTTATGACCGAAAGCCGTCATACGAAAAATAGCGTGCAAATCACACTACCTTCAAGCGATGGCTCTGGAATGCCTTTACGGAATGTACGTGACTGCACGCTATGCCAAGGCATAGCATAAGCATCACGCAATCGCTTCCGTAGTTCCAATTTTCCAGATTTTCGCCTGAAACGCCTTGCGGTCTTATTCTATACTATATCTTCATCGGGTAGAATTTTTTACTTTCCACGCCCGACTTTTCTCAAATGTTGCTACAAAGGTAGCCTTTTTCCTGTAATTCCTTTCATGTTTTCTCTATTTTCTATTCTATCCCGTATGCTTTCATCTTGTTGTACAGTGTGGTACGCCCTATGCCGAGCAGTTCTGCCGTTAATTTTCGGTTGCCATTTGCCCGTTCCAAGGCACGGAGTATCCTCGTCTTTTCCATGTCGCTTAAAGAAAACGAAGCATCGGACGCCGATGGCATTTCGTCAAACTCCAACGCATCAGCCGTGACCGTATCGCCCTCGGTATGCAGCACTGCCAAACGCATGGCACTTTTCAGTTCCCTCACATTGCCGCCCCACGTATAGGCAAGCATTTGTTTCTTCGCTTCTGCGTCAAAGCCTTTCACCTGCTTCTCAAATTCCTCGTTGGCGAGTTGCCGGAAGAAATCCGCCAATGGTATTATGTCCTCACGGCATTCTCGTAACGGGGGAATCTGAATAGTGTATTCTTTCAGCCGTTGGTAGAGGTCAGCCCGGAAACGCTTTTCAGCGATAGCGGTCAGCAAGTCCTCGTTGGTGGCGGCGATGATACGCACATCGGCTTTCTTGTCCTTGTTTCCACCCGTGGGTCTGTACCGTTTGGCTTCCAATGCGCGGAGAAGCATCTGCTGCACTTCTATGGACAGGTTGCCTATCTCGTCAAGGAACAGCGTGCCTCCGGCGGCTTCCTCCCAGACTCCCAGTCTCTTGCGTTCAGCTCCCGTGAACGCCCCTTTCTCGTGTCCGAACAGGTCGGATGCGGCAAGTTCCTTCGACAATAGGCCGCAGTCCACGGACACGAATGGTTTGCCTGCCCGTTTGCTCCTTGCGTGTATCTTCTCGGCGATGTGTTCCTTGCCCGTGCCGCTCTCGCCCAATATCAGGACGCTCATGTTGGTGGATGCCACCAGCCTTATCTTGTTGTATATCTTCTTGAACGCTTCGCTGTTGCGTTCATGGATGGGCGTTTCTTGCCGTTTCATCTTCTTTTGCAGCGAGTCCAAAAGCGGCGGCAGGTTCATTTCCAACAGGTCCTTGGGAATGAAGTCCTCCGCACCTAACTTCAATGACCTCACGGCAATGGGGATTTCGCCATGTTCCGTCATGACGATGTAAGGGTTATTCCTGCCCTGTTTCCGCAGTTCTTCCAGCAGGGCGATGCCGTCACCATCGGGCAGGCGCATGTCAGCCAGCACGATGTCGTTCTCCTGTATCTTGGCAAATAGCTTCCGTGCGCCGTTGCTGTTGGAGGTAGTGACGCTTTGGAAGCCTTTACTCTCCAGCAATCTGCATACATAGTCGGCAAATACAAGGTTGTCCTCTATCACGATTATCCGTCCCATCGTTCCGCCTCCTTCCTTGCCAAATCGACAATCAGTTTGCCTTGTGCCAATACCGCATTGACAGCGGACTGCACATATTCATTCACAATGTTTTCCTTGTGGATTGCCTCATACAATGCCGCCAACGGCTGTTCTGCCTTTATCAGCATCCACGAGCTTCTGAGGTGGTGTACCCAGTTATCCAACGTTTCCATGTCCTTGGCTTCCGCAGCCTTGCGCACCTCGTCCATATCGGATTGTGTTGTGGTAATCAAACGCTTCAACGTGCGCTGCTTGTCGCCGAAAGCGAGCAGGGGCGACAGGTCTATGCGGTTTGTCTTGTTCCGCTTGATGTAACGCTCTGTGACAGCCAACAATTCATCTATGGAGTATGGTTTAGGGAGGACAGCGGCAAACCCTTTTGCTTTCAGTTCCTCTTCCTCCACATAACCTGCGGCGGTGGCTGCTACTACGGGGACGATCTGCGAATTGCCGATTTCCGATGTGCGCAGCAGTTCCAGCACTTCATAACCGTTCACTTCCGGCATCTTCAGGTCGGTTATCAGCAGGTCGTAGTCTTTTGTGCGCATCTGGTCGGTCAGTTCGTCCACACTTTGACAAGTGTCACATTCCACACCGTTCTGCTTGTACATGTCATGCAGCATATTGAGTAGCAGGATGTCGTTGTCTATCGCCAATATGTGACAGCCGGAAAGTGATACATGGCAGTCTTGTTTCTTTTCGCCCGTTACCGCTTCCTCCGCCTTGGGCAAGGGCAGGCTCACGGTGAAGCGGCTTCCCTTGCCCGGTTCGCTTTCTACACGGATGTTTCCTTTCAGCAGCTTCACCGTGTCGGATACGATGGCAAGCCCTAATCCGAAGCCGTCTTCCGTCACGGCGTTGCCCAGTCGCTCAAACGGGGTGAATATCCGCTGTTGCTGTTCCTTGGTCATTCCGGTTCCCGTGTCCGATACCAACAACGTGAATGTGCCATCTGTATAATCAGTGTTTAATGTGATTGTGCCGTTTTTGGTAAATTTGATAGCGTTGGAAAGCAGGTTACTACCAATACTGATAATACGGTTCTTGTCGCCGCTAACTATCTCGTTCACCCGGTTATCCACCGTGAATGTGAGTTGTTTGCTTTCCGCCAACGGTGCAAACTCCGTTTTCAAAGTTTCGGCGATGGAGCATAGCTTGAACGGTTTGACGCTTGGTTTTTCCTTGCCGCTGTCCAGCCGGAAATACACCAGCAGGCTGTTAATCATCCCTGCCATGCGCCCGGCGGCATCGTGGATGGTCTGTGCGTGGCGCATCCGGTTGTCCGCCTCTGTGTCGTTCAGCAGCAGTTCGGCGTTACCGCTGATGGCTGTCAGCGGAGTGCGTAGTTCGTGGGTGACGTTTTGGATGAGGTTGCGCCGCAGCTTTATCAGCTTCTTATTCGCCTCGTTGCTCTCCTGTAATTCGCCGATGAGTTTCTCTCGACGCTTCCGCTCTTGGTCGTTGCGTTTCATTTCCCGATGGATGGCGAGGTAGGATAGGAACAACAGGATAATGGCGGCGGATATGGTGATGGTTAACAGCCGCACGGACAATGCCTGCGCTTCTGCTATCTTCCGTTCCCGATGTCCGAAGGAGGTCTGCGCCTGCGTGTCAAGGTCGCTGACGAGGCGGTTCAGTTCTCGGTTCAATGCCCGGTTGCGGTTGCGCAGGCTGTCTGCATAGGCTTCCATTTCCGCTGTCTGTTGCTGTTGCAGGGCTATTAGGCTGTCGCTGAACTGGTGCAATTCCTTGGCAGAGGAGAGTATTTGTACGGTTTTCTTGCCACCAAATACTCCTGCCAACCCGCTTTTCTTCCGCTTCACTGTGCGGATATGTGTCGCCCGGCGTGCCACTTCGGGCAGGTGGTTCACCAAGAGGCTGTCCGCCGCGTCCTGTCGGGCGAAGATTTCCGTCAGGTGCAGCAGATGGGTTTCCTTTTCCGTCAAGAGGGTACGCAGGGTGTCTATCTGTGCCGGGCGCACGTAGTCCCGACAATGGGGCTTCAAGGCTTGTAGTAGACTGTCGGTGCGTAGGCGGAGGGCGCGGTAACGGATGCTGTCGGCTTCTTCCCACCCGATGACGCTCTCACCGAGGGTGGCAAGCCCGGTGATGTGGCGGTGGGCGGCGTTGATGTCGCGACGCACCTGCTGTATCTCGGCAGACTCGGTTTCTATCTTTTGTATCTGATTTCGCTCATATACCAATATAAAAGCCATGCCTATTCCAACGATAAGCATAACAATGTATCCGAGTGTAATTTTTATCTGTACCCTTCGTTCAAATTTCATCGTTCACTATGTTTCATATTGTCAGTTTGTTTGGTTTTCATTCCTTATGTCAAGGTCGTTTTCCACGCCTTTCACGCCTTCCTTGAAACTGCGCACCCCTTTGCCCAGACCTTCCATCAGTTCGGGTACCCTCTTGCCACCGAAAAACAGCAGAACTACCAACACGATAAAAATTATCTCTTGTGTTCCTATTCCAAACGTCATTATTCAAGATTAAAACAGTTGAACATCTTTTATAAACTCTTGCCTAACTGATAGGCTTGCTGCGGATAATCCGTGTTCCTGACACTACCCACCGTTCACACGCCCGAAGCCACCACTTCGCCCACACTTGTCCAACCGAGATAATCCATCAGCGTATGGTAATGCACCAGCATCGGTTCCGCTTCTTTCTTGGCGGTGTCGGCATAGGTCATCAGAAAGGCTGCTTTCTTTGATACGCCCTTTATCTGTCCGTTGATGGCATAGAAGCGGTCTATCACCCGTTTCATCTGCACCGGGATGCCGAAGTAATACATCGGCATGGCAAACACCACCATATCCGCGTCTACCAGGTACGGACGGAGTTTCTGAAAATCATCGTTGAATATGCAAGGTCTGTCCATGTCGCAACGGTTGCAGGCGCGGCACGGCTCCACCTGTTTGAAAGCACAGTCGAAACGGAACACCTCGTGTCCATGTTCTTCTGCGCCTTTGATAAACTGCTCCGCCAAGTAAGCGGAATTACTGTTCTTACGGGGACTGCCCGTCAATACTGTTATCTTCATCTTGTTTGTCTTTGATTTGTCATCATTGATATGGTTGAAAGCCTGCATGATTCCCATTCCGGCTACCGCCGTTCCTAAGGCTGCCAGTGCAGATTTCTTCAGAAAATCACGTCGTTCCATAGATATCCGAGATTAAAGTCCTGCCATTTTTTCTTTGCCTTCGGGATAGTGTCCGCCCATAATCTCAATACTGTTTAAATGACAGCGGATGTCCGCCAGTTCTTCAGGGGTGAACTGTAGTCTGCGTTCTTCCTTTGCATATTCAGTCCTTAATAACCCTTTCAGCTCCCACTTCGTTAGTCATCCCCGAAGCGGCTAACCGTGAAATCTCCGCTACGGTAGTGCTCAAGCGTATGTTGCAAGCATTGTGATACAATTCACCACAGATTACACAGATTTATTTACAATTTACTATTTGATGATTAAATCGTACTTCGTAAATTGAAAATAAAATAATCTGTGTAATCTGTGGTGCATAATTTATTCCACCGTTACTGATTTAGCCAGATTTCTTGGCTGGTCTACGTCTTTCCTTTTAATCCGGGCAATATGGTATGCCAACAATTGCAAAGGGATAGAAGTGACAATCGGTGTAAGGCATTCATATACTTCAGGTATCTCCAAACAATAGTCTGCCATTTGTCTAATGGACGCGTCCCCTTTCGTAATAAGAGCGATTACTAAACCGCCACGCGATTTCACTTGTTGGATATTGTTTATTATCTTATCATGAAGGGAATCACTGGGTGCTATGACTACCGTAGGCATTTCCTGGTCTATTAACGCTATCGGACCATGCTTCATTTCCGCCGCAGGATAGCCTTCGGCATGGATGTATGAGATTTCCTTCAGCTTTAACGCACCTTCCAATGCGGTAGGATAATTGTAACCACGTCCCAAATACAAAAAGTTACGTGCATAGGTGAAGATTTTGGAAAGTTCACGGATGGACGGCTCTAATTTTAGGACTTCTTGAATGGTTTCGGGCATTTCCAGCATAGCGTGGGTAATTTTATAAACCGTATCTTCTGTAATCGTTCCCCGCTCTTGCCACACACAGAGCAAGCAACGTCAATACGGTCACTTGTCCCGTAAACGCTTTTGTAGAAGCCACACCGATTTCCGGACCTACATGGATGTAAGTTCCCGAATCGGTATTACGTGGAATGGATGCACCTACCACATTGCAAATGCCATAAACAAAAGCCCCTTTGCTCCTTGCCAATTGAACGGCACTCAATGTGTCGGCGGTCTCTCCCGATTGCGATAGGGCAATCACAATATCCCTATCCGTGATTTGTGGATGTCCGTAACAGAATTCGGAGGCATATTCCACTTCTACGGGAAGACAGCACAATTCTTGGATGATGCGTTTCCCTATCAGACCGGCATGCCACGATGTTCCACAAGCCACGATAACGATACGGTGCGCTTGAAGGAAACGTTCGCGGTTTTCTAATACTCCGGATAACACAACCCGTCGCCCGTTGTCGGTAATACGTCCACGCATACAATCGCGCAACGTGTAAGGTTGCTCGAATATTTCTTTCAGCATGAAAGTCTCATAACCGCCTTTCTCCAATTGTTCCACACTCATCCTTAGCGTCTGGATGTTGAGTTTCGAGTTTTCTCCACTTTCGAGGGACTGGATTTTCAAGTAAGACGGACGGGTAATCTCTGCAATCTCATTATCGTTCAAGTAAATCACCTTATCGGTATATCCCACAATAGGAGTGACATCCGATGCGATGAATGTCTCTCCGTTTCCTATACCGATAACCAATGGACTGCTTTTCCGTGCGGCAATGAGGGTATTGGGATTTCCCCTCTCCATAACGGCGATGGCGTATGCTCCTTCCACCTGTTTCAATGCTTCTTTGATGGCGTCAATCAGACGGCATCCGTTGGTGGTTTGTATATAGTCGATAAGTTGCACCAATACTTCCGTATCCGTGTCGCTGGAAAAGACATAACCATGTTGCGCCAATGCCTTTTTCAGAACGGCATAATTTTCTATCGTACCGTTATGTACCAAGGCGATGCGTCCGCTTTCTGACACTTGTGGATGAGCGTTCTTTTCATTGGGTTCTCCATGTGTAGCCCATCGGGTGTGGGCAATCCCGATGGTTCCGTCTACCTCTTGACCGGTAGCTTTCGCTTCCAAATCAGCTACCTTCCCTTTCGATTTATATACATTCAAGGTGCCGTTCTCTTTCATTAGGGCAATACCTGCACTGTCATACCCACGGTATTCCAGGCGGTGAAGCCCTTTCATCAGCACTTTGTATGCTTTCCGGTGACCTATATATCCTACAATTCCACACATAACTTTAATGGTTATTCTGTTGACAAATAGTTGTGTACTTGTGCAGCCACGTTACGCCCGCTCGCCATAGCCCTTACCACTAACGAAGCTCCGGAAGCCGCATCGCCCGCCACAAAGACATTCGGAGCAAATTCCGGCAACTTCGGTTTCAAGAAGCCCATTGCCAACAAAACCATGTCTGCTTTTATCATTTCAGGCTTGCCCACTGACTCCATGATAGGGTGACCACCTTCAGGATTAGGCTTCCATGCGATTTCCTGTACTTCAGCACCGGTCACCTTTCCGTCTTTTCCTACGAAACGTAACGTATTCATGTTCCATCGGCGTGTGCAACCTTCCTCATGGCTGGATGTGGTCTTAAGCGTGCGCGGCCATTCGGGCCAAGGATGTTGCGGGTCGTCAGGTCCTTCCACAGGTCTTGGCATAATCTCTATTTGTGTCACGCTACGGCATCCTTGTCGATGTGCCGTTCCGATACAGTCGCTTCCAGTATCGCCTCCGCCAATCACCAAAACGTCTTTTCCTTTGGCATTGACCAACTTTTCACGAGGAATTTCCGCACCGGCAAGTATCCGGTTCTGTTGTGCCAGTATGTCGAGAGCAAAATGAATGCCTTTCAAGTCACGACCGGGAATATTGAGGTCACGTGCTTCCGGTGTGCCCGTTGCAATGATGTAGGCATCGAACCCATCAGGCAAACAAGTCAAGTCTATCGGTACGTTGAAGCGAAAATCAATACCTTCAGCCCGTAATACATTCATGCGACGGTCGATAACGGCTTTGTTCAGTTTAAAGTTGGGTATGCCGTAACGTAATAAGCCACCCGCATCCTCGTTCTTGTCAAATACTGTCACTGCATATCCTTTTAAGTTCAGTTGGTTAGCGGCTACCAATCCGGCTGGTCCCGAACCTATCACTGCCACACGCTTTCCATTACGTTCGGGGTGATGGATGTGCACGTAATTTTCCTCGAAAGCGTGTTCCGTGATGGCGGCTTCATCTTCACGGTTCGTAGTAGGTTCGTGCTCTACCAAATTCAGCACACAAGCCTTTTCGCACAAGGCGGGACAGACACGTCCTGTAAATTCAGGGAAGTCATTGGTAGAGTTGAGTAAGCGATAAGCCAATTCCCAATCGCCACGGTACAAGGCATCGTTCCATTCCGGTGGACGGTTGCCTAATGGACATGCCCAATGGCAGAAAGGCACGCCGCAATCCATGCAGCGTGATGCCTGTTGGCAGCGGTCGCTTGAATTAAGAGTTTGTTCCACTTCGCCGAAGTCGTGTATCCGGTCGTGTACGGGGCGGTATCCCGCTTCCTTGCGATGTATCGTCAGAAAAGCTTTATAGTCTCCCATAATCTCATTTACAATTTAATAATTTACAATTTGCGATTTGACGATTTGCGATTTTGTACTTTGTAAATAGTAAATCGTAAAATCGTCAATGAATCAGTAATCCCGTTGCATATCCGCTATCTTCTGTTGCAGTTTCTTTACCTGCTCTTCTTGCAAGACACGCTTGTATTCAATTGGTACTACTTGAATGAAGTCCTCCACGTAGCGAGGCCAGTCATCAAGCATCTGACGGGCCAATTTCGAGCCTGTATACAGATAGTGTTGGCGTATCAGTTCGTGTAATTCCTTGCGGTAGGAACTTTCCTCCACAAGGTTGATTTCCACCATATCCATGTTGCAGAAGTAATCGAAGTTATGGTGTTTGTCCCATACGTATGCCACACCGCCACTCATACCTGCGGCAAAGTTCCGTCCGGTTTCTCCCAATACCACAATGCGGCCTCCGGTCATGTATTCGCAACAATGGTCGCCCGCACCTTCTACTACGGCTATGGCACCGGAGTTACGCACGGCAAAGCGTTCGCCCACCTTTCCATTGACATACAGTTCGCCGGAAGTGGCTCCATACAGTCCCGTATTGCCGGCTATGGTGTTGTCTTCAGCATTGAAGTTGCTGCGTATAGGCGGTAGGATGGCGATGCGTCCTCCACTCAGGCCTTTGGCAAAATAGTCATTAGTCTCACCTTCCAGCTTGAAGTTTACACCTTTTACAAGAAATGCCCCGAAACTCTGTCCGGCACTCCCCTTGAACTTGATGTTGATGGTAGCGTCCGGTAGACCTTCTTCTCCGTATTTAGAGGCAATTAATCCGCTCAGCATCGTACCCACGGCACGGTCGGTATTCTTGATGGCATAGTCGAGGTTCACTTCTTCTCTTTCTTCTATGGCACATTGGGCGGAACGTATAATTTGACGGTCGAGCACATTGTCGAGGTCGTGTGCCTGCCCTGATGCGTGGCAGAGCGGACACGTCGTATCCTCCTTGAAGAGCAGGCGGGTGAAATCAAGCATCGACGCTTTGCTTCCCTTATCGGCAGGCTTCCGTACAATCAGTTCGGTATGACCTACGATATCGTCAAGTTTCGTATATCCCATTTCAGCCAGATACCCACGTACTTCTTCTGCTAAAAAAGTAAAGTAATTGACTAAATACTGGTGTTTGCCCATGAAGTGTCGGCGGAGTTCCGAATTTTGGGTCGTCACTCCTAACGGGCAAGTATTCAGGTTGCACTTGCGCATCATGACACATCCTAACACAATCAACAACAAGGTACCAAAACCAAACTCTTCCGCACCGAGTAGTGCCATGAGGATAATGTCGCGTCCGGTCTTCAATTGCCCGTCTACTTGCAGACGGATGTTACCGCGTAGCTCGTTCTTTACTAAAGTCTGTTGTGCTTCGCTGAGTCCTATTTCAGGCGATATGCCTGCAAAGCGCATGCTCGATGCCGGGCTGGCACCTGTTCCCCCTTCGGCTCCCGATATCACGATGAGGTCGGCTTTCGCCTTTGCCACTCCGGCGGCTATGGTTCCTACTCCACTTTCGGCTACCAGCTTGACACTGATTGCCGCTTTCGGATTGACATTCTTCAGGTCGAAGATGAGTTGCGCCAAGTCTTCAATGGAATAAATGTCGTGATGAGGGGGCGGTGAGATAAGTGAGATACCGGGAATGGAGTGACGTGTCTTGGCTATCACTTCGTCCACTTTGAATCCGGGTAGTTGTCCGCCTTCACCGGGTTTCGCGCCTTGCGCCACTTTGATTTGTATTTCCTCAGCGTTCACCAGGTATTCGGTCGTTACTCCGAAACGTCCCGAAGCCACTTGCTTGGTCTTGCTGGAAAGCGAAACGCCGTCCACCTCCGCATGGAAACGTTCGTTGTCTTCCCCTCCTTCACCCGTATTAGAGCGGGTACCGAGTTGGTTCATGGCGAGGCAGATAGCTTCGTGGGCTTCTTTCGAGAGTGCGCCGAAGCTCATGGCTCCTGCCACGAAATGTTTCACGATGTCGCTTACCGGTTCCACCTTATTTATATCTATCGGCGTAGCGGTACGTTTGAAGTCGAAGAAGTCACGGATGAAGATGGCATCCGCCTTGTCGTCCACCAACCGAGTGAATTCTTTGTACTTTCCGTAATCTCCTGTCCTCGTGGCAAGCTGAAGTGTAGCGATGGTTTCCGGATTCCAAGCATGGCGGATGCCGTCCTTACGGTAATGAAACAAACCGAAGTTGGGCAGAAAGTCAGTCTCTGCGTCTTGGGCAAACCCTTCATTGTGCATGGCTATGGCATCGCGGGCTATTGTTTCCAGACCAATACCGCCAATAGTAGAGGTTTCGGTGCCGAAGTAGGTTTTGAGCAAACTCCCCGACAAGCCTACCGCTTCGAATATCTTGGCTCCCCGATAGGAGCGGATGGTAGAGATACCCATCTTTGCCATGATTTTCAGTAAGGCTTTCTTCATAGCGTTGATGTAGTTCGCCTCGGCGGTCTCGTAATTTTCTTGTACTTTTTTACGTTTCACCAAGTCATCCAGCACAGCAAATACCATATAGGGGCATAATGCCGATGCACCGTAGCCAAGCAGCAGGGCGGCATGCATCGGTTCGCGTATCTCGCCACTCTCCACTATCAAGGCGGTTTGTACACGTTTGCCTACAGAGATAAGGTAGTGATGTACGGCACTTACAGCCAGCAGCGAAGGGATGGCAGCATGCGTGCGGTCGATGTCGCGGTCGGAAAGGATGATGTAGTTGTAGCCTTCATCCACACTGCGGGCAGTCTCTTTACACAAACTATCCAGTGCCGATCGTAATCCGTTCTCGCCTTGGGCACACTCAAAAAGCATTGGTAATTTCACCGTATTGAAACCCTTATAGCGGATATTACATAAAATATCGAGTTGGGTATTGTTCAGAATAGGGTGAGGCAAACACACCATCTTGCAGTTAGACGCATCAGGACGAAGAATCCCCGACCCTACCCGTCCGATATATTCGGTCAACGACATGACAAGGCTTTCCCGGATAGAGTCGATGGCTGGATTGGTTACTTGCGCAAATTGCTGGCGGAAGTAGTTGAATAACGATTGCGGACGGTCGCTCAATACAGCCAATGGCGTATCGTTACCCATGGCTGCCGTAGGTTCTTGTCCGTTGACACACATCGGAACAATGGTATTGTCGATGTCTTCCGCTCCATAGCCAAACATCAGTTCATGCCTTATCAGGTCGGGTACGGCATTGTCTATCTTACGGCCGCTTTTCAGCTTTTCCAACTGGATGCGATTGGCAGAGAGCCATTGGCGGTAAGGATATTCAGCGGCAAGATGTTCTTTGATTTCTCCATCGTAATAAATCTTGCCTTCTTGCGTATCGACAAGTAATATTTTCCCCGGCTGGAGGCGTCCCTTCTCCGCTATTTCAGACGGGTCGAAATCCATTACACCTACTTCCGAAGCCACTACCATGGTATCATTCTTGGTAATCGTGTAACGTGCCGGACGTAATCCGTTGCGGTCGAGCATACCACCGGCATAACGTCCGTCGCTGAAAAGCAACGCAGCCGGCCCGTCCCAGGGTTCCATTAAGATGGAATGGTATTCGTAAAAAGCCTTCAGGTCTTCCGATATGGGATTCTTGTCGTTAAAACTTTCCGGCATCATCAATGCCATGGCATGAGGCAATGAAAGCCCCGACATCACGAAGAACTCGAAAACGTTGTCCAGACTGGCGGAGTCGCTCATGTCAGGCTGCACGATAGGCGATATGTCCTTTACATCACCGATTACTTCCGAACTGAGCACACTTTCACGTGCCTGCATCCAGCCCCGGTTCCCACGGATGGTATTGATTTCTCCGTTGTGTGCCAACAGACGGAAAGGTTGCGCCAAGCTCCATGTAGGGAAGGTATTGGTAGAGAAACGGGAATGCACCAAAGCAATACCACTGGTGAAATATCTGTTAGTCAAATCCGGGAAATATTGGCGCAGTTGCAGACTGGACAACATACCTTTATATATAATGGTGTGTGCCGATAGTGAGCATACATAAAAATCTTTATCTGTTACCCGCCGCTCAATGCGTTTACGGATGAGGTAAAGCGTACGTTCAAACGCCGGGACATTTTCATCTGTCACGCCAGTCACAAACATCTGTTTAATGTCGGGTTCGTTCGCAAGGGCAGTTTCACCTAAGCAAGCAGGATTAGTAGGCACGTTGCGCAAGTGCATCAACGACAAGCCTTCGCGTTCTATTTCTTCTATCATCACGCTTAATATATCCTGTTGTCGCTGGTTGTCTTTCGGCAAGAACACGATTCCCGTTCCATATTTCCCTTTTTCAGGGACAGGAATACCTTGAAGTAAAATAAACTCATGCGGTATCTGCAGTAAAATCCCCGCACCGTCCCCTGTCTTGTTGTCGGCACCTTCCGCGCCCCGGTGACGCATGTTTTCGAGCACCTTCAATGCATTATCTACCAATTCATGGCTTTTGTAGCCATGGATGTTAACCACCATCCCGACACCACACGCATCGTGTTCATAGGTTGCGTTATATAATCCTTTTTCCATATTTCAATACGTTTTAGTTTACATAATAATGTATAGCCGCAAAAGGCACAGCCGACTTCACAGTCGTCTGCGCCCGGATTTAGCAGCTAAAATTTATTGTCTGAATGCATTTATCTGATAAACAACAATTCCCTGTATTTAGGCAGTGTCCACAATTCATCAGCCACAATCAATTCCAGCTTATCTATCTGATAACGTATTTTCCCCATTTTCGGCTCTACCGTGTCGTGGTAAGCGATAGCCTTTTCCCGTTCATTCGTTAATTTGTTCGCTACCTTGCGGGCGTTGATAAGTTCTTCTACTCCCGTCTCGATAGCTTGTGTACGTTCGGCTATTTCCTCAATGAGTTTCATGTTGCGCGCGCAGAGTTTATCGGCTTTTTCCGCCGGGAATATCTGGCGCATATTCTGCACATTCTTTGCCAACTGGCTCTGGTAGTGTGTAGCTACAGGTACGATGTGGTTCATGGTGATGTCTCCCATGACACGAGCTTCTATCTGGATGCGTTTGGTATAAGTGTCCCATTTCACTTCGTTGCGCGCTTCCAATTCCTTGCGGTTCATCACGTTCATTGTTTCGAACATCCGTACGGAATCCTCGGTCAGGTAGTTGTCGAAGATGAGCGGGCAACTTGTTTCGCAGTCCAGTCCACGCCGCTTGGCTTCTTCTTTCCATTCTTCAGAATACCCGTTACCGTCAAAACGTATCGGCTTGCAAGTCTTAATGTCCTCCCGCAATATTTCAATGATAGCGGCTGTCTTGTCTTGCCCTTTCTCAATAAGCGTGTCTACCCGATGCTTGAAGTCGGTAAGAGCCTCAGCCACAGCCGTATTTAGTACAATCATGCCCGAAGCACAGTTGGCTTCACTACCTACGGCACGGAATTCAAAGCGGTTGCCTGTAAAGGCGAAAGGCGATGTACGGTTACGGTCGGTATTGTCAATGAGCAATTCCGGTATCTCCGGGATATCCAGTTTCATGCCTTGCTTGCCCGTCATGTTGAACAAGTCTTCCTTATCGCTTTTTTCGATATGGTTTAACAACTCGCTCAACTGCTTGCCTAAGAAAGACGAGATAATAGCGGGAGGTGCTTCGTTTGCACCCAAACGGTGGGCGTTTGTAGCACTCATGATGCTGGCTTTCAGTAATCCGTTATGACGATATACCCCCATCAAGGTCTCTACGACGAAAGTGACGAAGCGCAGGTTTTCTTCCGGAGTCTTTCCGGGAGCATGAAGCAATACACCCTTATCTGTAGAAAGGCTCCAGTTGTTGTGCTTACCCGACCCGTTGATGCCGGCAAACGGCTTTTCATGCAGCAACACACGGAAGCCGTGCTTGCGTGCCACTTTCTTCATCAGGGACATCAAGAGCATATTGTGGTCATTGGCAATGTTGGTCTCCTCGAAAATAGGAGCTATCTCAAACTGGTTGGGTGCTACCTCGTTATGGCGTGTTTTACAAGGTATTGCCAATTCCAACGCCTGTATTTCCAAATCTTTCATGAAAGCTTGCACACGGTCGGGGATGGTACCGAAGTAATGGTCTTCCATCTGCTGGTTCTTTGCCGAATCATGTCCCATGAGGGTACGTCCGGTCAACACCAAGTCGGGACGGGCGTTATACAACCCTTCATCCACCAAGAAATACTCTTGCTCCCAACCTAAGTTACATATCACCTTTTTGACGGAGGAATCGAAATAGTGGCAGACTTCCGTAGCGGCCACATTCACCGCATGAAGCGCACGGAGCAAGGGAGCCTTGTAATCCAACGCTTCGCCTGTATAAGAGATAAATATAGTAGGAATACAAAGCGTGTCATCCATGATGAATACGGGCGAAGTAGGGTCCCAAGCCGAATAGCCACGCGCCTCGAACGTGTTGCGTATACCTCCGTTAGGGAATGAACTGGCATCCGGTTCCTGCTGTACCAGTAATTTACCGGAGAATTGTTCTATCATTCCACCCTTACCATCGTGTTCGATAAAGGCATCGTGCTTTTCGGCTGTACCTTCTGTCAGGGGCTGGAACCAGTGCGTGTAATGTGTCACGCCGTTTTCTTCCGCCCATTTCTTCATACCTGCCGCTACGGCATCTGCCATCGAACGGTCTAAGCAAGCCCCGTTATCGATTACGTCGATTAATGCTTCATACACCGGTGTCGGCAGATACTTGTACATCTTGGCACGATTGAACACATTTTTGCCAAAGTATTCCGACGGACGTTCCGCCGGAGTGTCCACTTTCAACGGTCGTTTGTTGAAAGCACTTTCTACTACATTAAATCTTAAGTTTGTCATCGTATAATATGTTTTATTTCAGTCGATAAATTTATGAAGGCTTATAGCACATACAGAATCATGATAGATGCTAATCAGGAACGGTTATTTTATAATCTGAATCAACGTATAATCTGTTTCAGACAGTCTACATTTTACGTTCTCCGTCCCCAAACCGTACGGTTTCCGTACCAAGAACGTACGGTTTTGGGTCGAAAACCATAAAAGGGAGTTATCTGTAACGACAATAGCTGCCGGTTGTTTCCGTATTTATATCCATTTCTTCAGCCGTTCCATCGCTTCGGCGCAATCCTCGTGGCTACCAAAAGCCGTAAACCGTACGTATCCTTCACCGCTTGGTCCGAATCCTACTCCCGGCGTACATACCACATGGGCATTGTAGAGCATCCGTTCAAAGAAACGCCAACTATTTTCCTTATCAGGGGTTTTCAGCCAAATGTAGGGAGCGTTCTCTCCGCCAAAAACTTCCAAGCCGAGTCCGGTCAGCGTTTCACGCATCATCCGGGCGTTATCCATATAATAGGATATGGTTTCTTTTACCTGTTTCTTGCCTTCCGGTGTATAGATGGCTTCTGCCGCACGCTGGCTGATGTAGCTGGTACCGTTGAACTTGGTGCACTGACGGCGATACCACAAAGGGTTCAGTGCAATCCGTTCACCGCTCAAGGTAGAAGCTGTCAACTCTTTAGGCACTACCGTATAGCCACAACGCACACCCGTAAAACCTGCCGTTTTTGAATAACTATGAAATTCGATGGCTACTTTTCGTGCTCCCTTTATCTCGTAAATAGAATGGGGTATATCTGGGTCTTGAATATATGCCTCGTAAGCCGCATCGTAAAAAATGAGCGTATCGTTCTTCAATGCATAGTTACCCCATTTTTGTAATTCCTCTTTCGATATGACCGTACCTGTAGGATTGTTCGGATAGCACAAATAGATGATGTCTACCCTGCGGTCGGGCAGTTCGGGAACGAAATTGTTTTCCGCCGTACACGGTAAGTAAGTGACATTACTCCATTTGCCATCCTTTATCTCTCCGGAGCGGCCTATCATGATGTTCGAGTCGATATAAACTGGATAAATCGGGTCGGTCACCCCGATGCTGTTATCCCAGCGCACCAGTTCTTGGATATTACCTGTGTCGCTTTTGGCTCCGTCGTTAATGAATATCTCGGATGCTTCAAGATGGATTCCACGCGGCAAGAAGTCGTTCTTGATAATTGCTTCCCGCAAGAACAAGTAGCCTTGTTCCGGCCCGTAACCATGAAAGCCATCCGGGGTAGTCATTTCATCCACAGCTTTGTGCATGGCTTCCGCTACGGCTGGACAAAGCGGTTGAGTCACATCTCCTATACCCAAGCTGATGACCTTTGCGTTAGGATAGGATACTTTGAAAGCGTTTACTTTCTTCGCTACATCGGCAAACAAATAATTGTTTGGCAATTTCAAAAAATGTTCGTTTACTAAAGCCATACTATTATTTTAATTAAGAATGAAGAATTGTCCTATTCGGACCGGAAGATTCCTCATCCTTCATTTTTAGTTCTTCATTTATGTTTATATTTCTATTTCTCCTTCAAAAACAAATTCGGCAGGACCGGTCATGTAGACATGGTTATCCGTTTTGTCCCAAGTTACCTCCAGTGTTCCGCCATCCATGAGAATACGGCTTTTCCGTCCGGAGCGTCCGGTCAATGCCGCTGCTACGGCGGTAGCACAAGCTCCGGTACCACATGCCAAGGTAATGCCACTTCCTCGCTCCCATACCCTTGTACGGATGCGGTTCTTGCTGAGCAGGCTGGCAAATTCGATGTTGCACCGTTCGGGAAACAAAGGATTTACTTCTAAAATACTTCCTAACCGGGCAACGTCGACAGACTCCGTGTCATCTGTGAAAATGACAAAGTGAGGATTGCCCATGGAAACAAATGTGCCGCATAGTTCCAGCCCATCAACCGTTACAGTGCTTTCCTGCATGGAACAGTCTGCCGTAGCCAACAAATTCCGGTCAGCCAAACAAGGCTCTTGCATATCTACCGTGACACTTTTCACACGGTTACCGCTATCTGTATGCAATTCCAATGTCTTGATGCCGGCTCGCGTAAGCAGCCTTACGGATATTTTGTCTGTCAAACCTTTTTCGTACACATACTTACCGATGCAGCGCGATGCATTGCCACACATACGGGCTTCCGATCCATCGGCATTGAAAATACGCATGGTGAAGTCTGCTCCCGGTACCGTAGAACGGCCTATCAGTACCAAACCGTCACTACCAATACCTGTATGACGGTCGCTCCATCGGCGTGCTAACTCTGCCGGTTCAGGGATGTCGTAGCGTGACGTGTCTACATATATATAATCATTGCCCGCTCCGTGCATCTTTGTGAAATTTACAATACTTCCCATTTTAACATTTCGTTTTATATCAATGAATACTTCTTTATTTTGAATCACTGTCAAGGTCGCAAGGTTAATCCGAATATAAAGTATGCTTTCTCCATACTGGGGTTGACCGATATTGCGGCAAATAGTGGTAGGCTGAACGATTTGGTCACACGAATGTTTTTCATAGCATTAAGCGATACATTGGTGACAGTAAATCCTCCTGTTTCGGCATAGAAACTTGTTTCGTAAGGCACAGCACCTACAGCACCTATCCATTGGCATTCGGCAAAGTTGAACGGTGCGCTAAGTTCGAAGTATGGCGAATAAGCACGGTACCCGCTTTGATTAACCCCATCGTTACCGGCAAAGTTTGTGTACCATTGCACCGCCACCAGACCGAAGTCGTAACCGATATTGGCTTCGAATACGTGTGAAGTATTGTGCGCCGCATAGCTGAAATAGCGTTCATTAGGCGTGTTGAACCAGTAGTTGGTAACGCCGATGTTCAATCCTCCTATCTTGTATGCCAACGTCAAGTCAAATTCTTTGGTGTCATTGGGGGTCAGAAAGTCCGATATTTCCCCATGCTGTGAGCGACACTCCTTTATACGCCAAACCGAGAGTGGGTTGCAAACTGACATCTCCTAAATCCTGCCCGCGCCATACATACTGGCTCACAATATCGGCTTGCACCGTACCTTCAATCTTATCTTGTGCCGTTATGGATACCATAACGCCGCACAATACAATAGTGAAAACAAATCTTCTCATCAAATCTTTCATAATCATACCTATTTTATATTAAACAGTCAATTCGGCGTTATATTAACAGCATTTTGCCTTATATATACTCGTTTTGTTTTTGTTTAATGCAAAATTACGACATATTGAAATAAAATGGGATGCTTTATAGCATTATTCCTTTATGTGTTTCAGTTTTCTTTCAATCATTGATAAATACATTATTCTTTGTTTTAATTTGAAATGTAGAATTGCGAAAATATTTCAATTTACAACACAACTATATCAAAGATGAAATAATGGCATTATTTCTTATACGAAGTTATCAGGTTTACAATTTGCCTTATATTATACATTAAATATGATAAAATGAAATTTAAATAACTATTTTTGAAACAAAATAACAGATATACAACTTTTGTTATAACACAATGCTGCGTTTATATATCGTAATACACCAAATGTCGTACATTTGTGAAAAATAAAACTCTTTTTAATGCAAAAACCTTTATTTAAACAACAAAAAGAAAGTAATTATGAAAAAGATTGAAGCAATCATCCGCAAGTCAAAATTTGAGGACGTGAAAAAGGCCTTGCTTGAAGCAGATATCGAATGGTTCTCCTATTATGATGTACGCGGAAACGGTAAGGCACGGCAAGGACGTATTTACCGTGGCATTGTGTATGACACCAGTTCGATAGAGCGCACACTTGTGTCGCTCGTAGTGCGTGAAAAGAATGTGGAGAAGTCGGTGCAAGCTATCTTGAAAGCTGCCCAAACGGGTGAGATTGGAGACGGGCGCATATTTATAATACCAGTCGATGACGCCATCCGTATTCGTACCGGCGAACGGGGTGATATTGCATTGTATAACGCCGAGCAGGAAAAATGAGTATAAATAAAGGTAAAAGGTAAAAAATCTTTAAAGGAAAACATTTTGAGAAAGTATATGTATTCAATAGGTAAAAGGTTGGTCATGACAGCTGTCATGGCAGGATTGTTTTCAGTAAGCACATGGGCGGACGGTACAACAAAAGCCGCCGCGCCTGTGCTTGATACAGGTAACACAGCGTGGATGATAACAGCTACGGCACTGGTGCTTCTGATGTCCATTCCCGGAATCGCATTGTTCTACGGTGGCTTGGTAAGGCAGAAAAATGTACTCAGCATCATTATGCAGACCATGCTTATCGTCGGTGTGGTGAGCATATTGTGGGTAGCGATAGGTTATTCGTGGGCTTTTGGCACAAGCTTTAAGGAGTCCGGCAGTCCCCTGTTCGCCATTATCGGTGGCTTCGATAAGGTGTTTCTTCATGGTATCACACCGTCTACAATGACTTCAACGGGTATTCCCGAACTGGTGTTTGTCATGTTCCAGTGTATGTTTGCGCTGATTACGCCGGCTTTGATTTTGGGAGCGTTTGCTGAGAGAATAAAATTCAAAGGGTATATGGTATTTATCATCCTTTGGACGATACTCGCTTACTTCCCTATGGCACACTGGGTATGGGGTGGCGGTTTCCTGCAGGAAATGGGAGCTATAGACTTTGCCGGAGGAACCGTAGTACACATCAATGCAGGTATATCAGCATTTGTCATGGCACTGATGATTGGTAAGAGGGAAGATTATAAAGTTGGGCATCCCATCACACCCCATAACGTCACCTTCGTATTTCTCGGCACTTCGTTTCTTTGGTTAGGTTGGTTCGGCTTCAATGCGGGTAGCGGACTGGCTGCCGATGGAATAGCAGCTAATGCCATGCTGGTGACACACATAGCCACAGCTACGGCTGCTGTAGTATGGATGATTATCGACTGGCTTTGCAACAAGAAACCGACTACGGTAGGAGCTTGTACCGGGGCTGTTGCCGGACTTGTAGCCATAACGCCAGCAGCCGGGTCGACCGATTTGTTGGGGGCATTTTGTATCGGTCTGATAACGCCGATAATATGTTTTTTTATGGTTGCAGTGGTGAAGCCCAAGTTCAAGTATGACGATGCGCTCGATGCTTTCGGGGTGCATGGGATAGGAGGTGTAGTCGGCTCCATACTTACCGGTGTATTTGCCACCCGTTTCATAACAGGTGATGGCGGAGCTGAAGGTGCTCTTTATGGCGATTGGCATCAATTGTGGATTCAGCTTGTCGCCACGTTTGTATCTATCGTTTTCAGTGCGGTTGTTACGTTTGTCCTCTATAAGATAGTAGACCGCTGGATAGGCATAAGGGTTGACAAACGTGTAGAGGAAGAAGGGCTCGATATATACGAGCACGGAGAAAGTGCGTATAATTAAGTATGTGTACAAAATGATTCGCTATCTTACCACAGAGAACACAGAGGCACACAGAGATTATTTAATGTGCCAATGTGCCAATGTGTTATGTATCAATGTGATAACACGTCTTTAATATTTATTAGCACATTGAAAACCTCTGTGTCCCTCTGTGACCTCTGTGGTGAAAAAACTTTTAATTTTTAATTCCCATGTGTGGCATAGTTTCTATTTTCAACATCAAGCAACAAACACCTGCGTTAAGGCAAAAAGCCTTGCAGATGAGTGGTAAAATCCGACATCGTGGTCCCGACTGGAGTGGCATCTATTGCGGAGGTTCGGCGGTATTGGCACACGAACGGCTGGCGATTGTAGACCCAGAATCAGGAAGGCAGCCGCTTTTCAGTCCCGACTTGAAACAAGTCTTAGCCGTTAACGGGGAGATTTATAACCATCAGGATATCCGTCGGCAATATGCGAAGAAATATCAGTTTACTACCGGAAGCGATTGCGAAGTTATCCTTGCCCTCTATCGGGAAAAGAGAGACGATTTCTTGAATGAGTTGGACGGAATATTCGCTTTTGCGCTTTACGATGTAGAGCGGGATGGCTATCTCATAGCCCGCGACCCTATCGGAGTGATTCCTTTATATTATGGATACGATAAAGAAGACCGACTTTACGTGGCGAGTGAATTGAAAGCCTTGGAAGGTCAATGCGAACATTATGAACCGTTTCCGCCGGGACATATTCTGACAAACCACGATAAAGTTCCTCGGAGATATTATCAGCGTGATTGGTTTTCATACGACAACGTAAAAGATAACCCAGCCAACCGGGAGGAATTGCGCATCGCGTTGAAAGAAGCGGTAAAGCGTCAGATGATGAGCGATGTGCCTTACGGTGTATTACTGAGCGGTGGATTGGATTCTTCCATCATTAGTGCGGTAGCCCAGGAATATGCTCAGAACCGTATTGAAACCGGAGGACGTGAAGCCGCTTGGTGGCCTCGGCTGCATTCTTTCGCCGTAGGTTTGAAAGGCGCACCCGACTTGGAGAAAGCTCGATTGGTGGCTCAGCACATCGGTACGGTGCACCATGAGATAAATTATACGATACAAGAGGGACTGGACGCATTGAGTGATGTGGTCTATTTTACCGAAACTTACGACGTAACCACCATCCGTGCGTCTACGCCAATGTATCTACTGGCTCGTGTCATCAAGAGTATGGGGATAAAGATGGTGCTTTCCGGTGAGGGTGCCGACGAGGTGTTCGGAGGCTATCTGTATTTCCATAAAGCACCCAATGCCCGTGCTTTTCACGAAGAGACCGTGCGCAAACTCTCTAAATTGCATCTGTATGATTGTCTTCGTGCTAACAAGAGTCTGGCTGCTTGGGGTGTGGAAGGAAGGGTTCCGTTTCTTGGTACCGCATTCTTGGATGTGGCGATGCGGCTCAACCCATCAGCAAAGATGTGTGCTGGTTCTACGATAGAAAAGAAAATCTTGCGGGAAGCTTTCGCTTCTTTATTGCCCGATGAAGTGGCATGGAGACAAAAGGAACAGTTCTCCGATGGCGTGGGATATTCGTGGATAGACACCTTGAAACGGGTTACTTCCGATAGTGTGAGTGACGAAGAAATGGCGCACGCCGCCGAGCGTTTCCCTATCAATCCACCTCGTAACAAAGAGGAGTATTATTACCGCACGCTTTTCGCCTCCCATTTTCCCAGCGATAGTGCAGCGGCTACAGTGCCCAGTGTACCGAGTGTGGCATGCAGCACAGCCGAAGCATTGGCTTGGGACAAGACCTTCGCAGGGATGAACGATCCTAGTGGACGTGCTGTAAGTGGGGTACATAATCAAGCCTATACTGGAAAAGGATAAGGGAAGCAACTGTTCATCATTAGTTTATATCATGGCACACAGAATGGCACGGATGCGCCCCTCCTTGTACAGTTCCTCCATTGCCCGCCACGCGCCGTAATAGTCGCCGAAAGGCATGTGGACGAGATATAGGTCGAGATAATCGAAGCCGAGATTGTCGAATGTCTGCCGGAAAGCCTCTTTCGTCCGCTCATATCCCATTTCGTTGATAAAGGCTTTCGAGGTGACGAAGAAATCTTCACGCGGTAGCCCCGATTTTCGGATGGCTGCACCCACCGCCGTTTCGTTCTTATAGGAAGATGCCGTGTCTATCAGGCGATAGCCCGTGGCAATGGCATCCGATACCGTTTATTCGCACGCGCTGAGGTCGGACACTTGGAATACGCAGAAACCTTCCATCGGCATTTCCACTCCGTTGTGTAATTTAAGGGTTTGCATATTGGTTATTTTTTGATGTGATTGTTATTTACCCATTGTCTCCTTTACCCTTGCCAGCAGATTCGGAATATCTAACTGTTGCGGACATTTCGTCAGACATTCACCGCAGCCCACACACGAGGATGCCGGGTCACCACGCTGCACGGGAGACATTGAGACAGTGTAATCGGCCATTGCCCGTTGCGTGTTCTTGTGCAGGATATAATTATTGTACACGTAGGCGAAGATGTAGCCGATGGCAACATTGTGCGGACAGGGGAGGCACTGGTAACAGCCCGTGCAGTCGATGTGTCCCGGCGCGTGGCGGTAAGCATAGATGGCCTTGCCCAATGCCTCGCGCTCGGCAGGGGTAAGCATATTCGGATGGGCTTTGGCAGCATACCGCAGGTTCTCCTCCACATCCTCCATACTGCCCATGCCGCTGACCGCCACGCTGACTTCGGGAATGTCCCACAGATAGTCCAACGCCCACTCCGCATCGGGTTTCCGGATGCCCGTGGAAACAAGCGCGTCGCGCATCACTTGCGGCAGGTTGGCAAGGAATCCAGTGCGGACGGGCTTCATCACCGCCAACCCCATGCCGTTAGCGGCGGCGTATTTCGGACCGAGCACGCCCGCCTCGTATTCATAATCCAAATAGTTGTGCTGGATGAGGCAGAAGTCCCAGGCAGGGGTGTATTCCACCACCTTCTTGAAGAGTTGCAGGCTGTCATGGAAGGAAAAGCCTATGAAGCGTATCTTGCCTTGCGCTTTCAGGTTTTCCATCTTCTCGATGAGCTTGTAGGGCAGCACATAGTCTTTCCACGCCCGGTGCATAATCATGTGGATGTGGTAGAAGTCGATAACGTCCGTACCGATGGCGCGGCGCGACTGGTCGAAAAACTTCTCGAAGTCGTCTGCCGACTGCATCTCCCACCACGGCATCTTGGACGTGACATATACCCGGTCACGCCAACCACCGGCGAGGGCTTTGCCTACCGCCTGTTCACTTTCACCACCAAGATAGACACGTCCCGTGTCGATGTAGTTCACACCGCCCTCGATGGCACGGCGCACCATTGGCGTGGTCTGGTCGAAGTCCACATGCCCGTTCTTCATCGGCAGGCGCAACATGCCGAAACCCAATGCCGATACACTGACTCCCGTGCGTCCCATCGGGCGGTATTGCATCTGCGGATTGTAGTTGAGGATGTCTTTTGATAACTGTTCCTTCACTGCTTGCTTCTCGGCTTCCTGTGCGATGGCTTTCGGACCGCTTACGGCTCCTACGGCTGCGGCAAGAAGTCCGCTTTTGATAAAATCCCGTCTGTCCATATTATTCCTTTTTATTTATCCAAACCTATCAGCCATGCCGGATTGGAGCGGACAAGCAGATCAATGTCGCTTTGAGGTACCCCAGCGGCTTGCAGCTTCACGATACAATCCCTCATACCCTCAATGGGGTGTGGCATCACCGCCTGGCCCAAATCCGTAGAAATAAAACTCCGTGTCGGGTCGATGCGAACCATTGACACGAACTCCTCGATGCTTTGTCGTTGGTATTGGGGCATTTTGGTTCCCTCCCCCAAAGGCAAGGCAGGTAACAATATTCAATGTATGCGCCAAGGTCAATGCACCGTTTGATTTGGTCGGGCGTCATGTTCCAGATGGAGGAATTGGCGTGAGTGACAACGATACGCTTTACGCCGACATCGTGGGCCTTACAGACAAGCGTAATGCTTTCTTCCGACGAAGAATGTCCGGTGGCGAAGATGATGTCCGCCTCGGCGCAGATTTCCATCACCTTTACCACTTCCGACAAGACTTTCCCATTATTGTCCAACACGGGAATGCCTTTCTCTTTTCGTCCTTCCCGCAGATATGGATAGGCGGCATCCAAAGTCGGCATCCAGATGCAGCGGCACAGGCCACCGCTGGTCTCGACTGCCTTTTGTGCGGCAAAGGGATTTACCTTGTTGCCATGTACCCGGTTCATGCAGAAACTGCCGAAACACTCCGCACCCAGCAATGCCTGACGGATGATATATGCCCGGTCGTGGCAGCTGAAATCATTGGACTTGAACATCACGGCACGATATCCTGCCGCCATCGCGTCCTTCATAAAACTGTATTCGTCCATTGACCGCTCTCGCGTGTCGGGGCGGCAATGCAGGTGGATGCCGCACACGCCTTGCAATAACTCATCATTGGCAAACTTGTTATCGTCCTTCTGCTCCTGTATCAGATTCATCGCCTGCCCCGGTATTGCCGTGGATGCAAGCAAGGCTCCTCCGGTCAGGGCGGAAGCCTTGATGAAGTCTCTTCTGCTTATCTTATTATCCGTATTCATATTAACGCTTCTTCTTTGGGTACAAAAATAGCGGTATATGATGCAAAAGGACTTAACAAATTCACGGAGGATTGTGACGGTTTTACTGATTCTGACTTACGTATAAGTGCCACAGGCTTCCACATCAACGCCAAATACTTCCACGAAAGCACAAAGCGATTGACTTTTGCCTGCTATGCCTTTACTTTGCACTGCCAAGCAGAGGAATATTCCCGAAATGTGGAGGGTGAGGACACAAAGTGCCACAAGCTGCCATCTCACCGCATATCCATCGCATTGCAGGGAATACCTCTTTACTTTGCAGTCAAAACCGAGTATCAACATTAATAACAGTATCGACTATGGACATTTTGATTATTCAGAAAGAGGCGTTCGAGGAAATGGCGGCGAAGTTCAGCCGTTTCACGGAACGGGTGGACGAGCTCCTCGCAAAGCAGGGAGGTAAGTCTTTGAATGGGTGGATGGACAACCAAGAAGTCTGCCGACAACTTAACATCAGTCCGCGAACCTTGCAGACGCTGCGCGACAACGGCACGTTGGCTTATTCGCAAATCAACCACAAGATGTTTTACAAGCCGGAGGATGTTATGCGCATCATCAAACCCGTTGAACGTAAACGGGCGGACAGAGCCGTTTGATTATTATTTTGTATGTACCACTAAATCCAACGTAGCAATGAGTGAAATGATTACCAAGAACCATGCGCTGGTCGCCCAATTCGGCGATGCGCTTGACCGCCTACTGGACGGTATTGAGAACTTCGTGGCAAACAGCCGCCCGACTTTGGGCGGCGAAGCTTCCTCACGGACAGAGAGGTGTCGGCACGGCTGAAAGTGAGCCGCCGCACCTTGCAGGACTACCGCAACAACGGAATGATTGCCTACTACCAGTTGGGTGGCAAGATTCTTTATAAGGAATCGGACATCGAGCGGATGCTTGCCGCCAGTTACCGGGAAGCGTTCAGATAGAATAAAGACAATGTTACCCTCAGGCGGCGTTAGAGGCAGTCTCATACGCCGTCTGAGGGTATCTCTTACGCCGTTTGAGGTCGGCTCAATTTCCCGCTCTCTTTCCACATGACGGGGAGAGCGAAAAGAAAAGGTTTATCGGTTGGCTGTCGTGGCTTGTGTTCAATCTGCCCATGACAAACCGTCTGAAAGCTATACATTCCTTAGTCCGCAGCCGGAAGGCGATGGCTATCACCATTTCAAGGCTGTACACGTCATAGCTTTTTCCATTCTCCTGTCTGATGTAACGCATGGTATCGCTTTCCAACAATTCCATATTCTTATAGATGGTTCGGATAGCCCTGCGGATGTCACAGCCGAATACATTGAACGCATCGGACATTTCCTGCTGCGTCATCCAAACGGGAACAGTCGGCATGGCGACCGCCCCGTTCTCGCTGATTGTGATTATTCCTCGTTCCATAATTATTTTCCAAATTGCTCGTCGTTAATGTCTGTTTCTTTTGGCAATTCTTGCCTTTTATACCATTTACCTGTTCCGTACATCATTCTGACTGCCATCAGGTTGTCCATATCCTTAGATATTTTCTTGTCCGTAACCTCCGCGTACCGTTGGGTGGTTCTTATGCCTGAATGCCCCATCATTTTGGCGATGCTCTCAATAGGTATTCCCTCTGAAATTAAGAATGTTCCGAAGGAGTGCCTGCTTTGATGGTAGGACAAATTTTCCTCTCTGCCAATGGCAACGCCTAACTCGTGTATCTCAAACCACATCTCGTCACGGTTTGGAAGCGGGAACACGGGCTTGGTGTCGTCCGTGGTGTTGTAGAGGTTGAGTATCTGTTCCGCTATCGGGTGCAGGGGGATGAACGCCTCCACGTTGGTCTTCTTGCGGTTGATGCGGATGTAACGCCTGCCGTCGGCGGTCGTACCGATGTGGTGAGGATGGAGCAGCATGGTGTCCACATATGCCAATCCCGTGAACGTTGAAAACAGAAATGCCCTCCGACCCAGTTCCTGCAACGGGTCGAGCATAGGCGTTTCAAGGATAGCTTTCAGTTCCGCACGGCTGATGTGCCTGTGCTTCGGCACGGGCTTCTTCTCGTATTCCATGTCCTCCAACGGGTTGGCACGGAGTATCTCATAATCCACGGCAAGGTACACCAGTTTGCTTAGCCAGCACAGGCACTTGTTGATTTGCTGTGCGCTGAAATTCTTGTTGCGTTTCATGAACGCCTTGTAGGAAATGCCGAAGTCTTCCGTGATGTCGGTGAAGTCGATGTCCTCCTTGCCCAACGAAGCAAGGTAGTCTTTCAGGTACTTTTGGTAATATCCCGAATGGCGGTAGGTGGACGTGGAGTTTATCTCTTTTGAACGGGCGAGCAGCCGCTCACGTTCCCTTTCGCCCATCTGCAACAGCTTGGTGGGGATTACCGCCCTTTTCGCCAATATGTTCTTGAGCAGTTCGGCGCTTACTACGTTCTGTTTCTTCAAAATCTCATCATAGGCAAGCTCAACGGACTTGCGGAACTCATGCAAACGGTTGTTCTCGCGGACTGCCCGGATGCTTCCTGTCTTGCTGTTCCAATCCTCCGGCCTGCAATAGATGCCTGTCGCCATCGTGGAACTCTTGCCGTCTATGGTGATGCGGCACAGGACGGCAGTCGTGCCGTCCGCCTTCACCTTGTTTCGGTTGATATACGGTAATATTGAAAATGTACTGCGCATAGTTGTAATGTTTTTAGGATTAAAGAATAAGTTTCAAGTCTTTGGTCGCCTCGATATATTTGTCCATGTCCTCAAAGAGCTTTTTCGGGGTAACACGGGCATAGACCTGCGTGGTGGTTATATCGGAATGACCCAGCATCCGACTGATGGTTTCAATCGGTACTCCGGCTTCCAGCGTAATCAACGAGGCAAACGAGTGACGTGCCTGATGATAGCACAAGCTGGTGCTTACTCCTGCAAGAACAGCGAGTGATTTCATGTGCCGCCGAAGGTTGGGATGGTGTATCATGGGGAACAATGTTGGACGGTTGTCATCATGGTATTTCTCAATCAAGGCGATGGCTTCCGGCAACAACTTCACACTTGCCCGAAGCTCGTTCTTCTTTCGGCGGTATTTCAGCCAAAGGCTTTCCTCATCGTCCGTATAGAGGTTCTCACGGGTGACGCTCACGGCATCTGCATAGGCGGTTCCGGTATAGCAGGCAAACAGAAAAAGGTCACGGGCGAGGATGTGCGTGGTGCGCCATGCGGGTATCTCCACATCGCGTATCTTCTCGAAATCCTCACGGCTCAACGCCCTCGGTGTCCGCTCCGTCTTTTGCGGCAGAGTGAAATTGGCGAAATGACATCTTTCGGCATATCCCTCCTTGTAGGCTATGCGACAAACCTTTTTCAAGATGGCAAGATAGTGGCATACTGTATCCACGGCATATCCTTTTACGTCCATCACGAAGTTCTGGTAGTCGTGGATGAACTGTTCGTTAAGCTGTCCGAAAGCGATGTCCTTAGTCTTGAACTGCCACGGGATGAATTCGCCCAATGTCCGGCGCATATAATAGTAAGTGGGATATGTCCCTTTGGCACGGTCTATTCCGATACGCGCCTTCAAGTCCTCACAGATGCGGTCGGTCATCCGAAGCAGCGTCATCTGCGTTTCCATGCTGCCTTGGAATAGGTCCTTGACTGCCATAGCATCAAAGTCCTGCCCACGCTCAACTAATGTATCAAATGCCGCATTGACTGCCAACAGCAACTTGTCCAATTTCGCGTTGGTCTCCACCGCCTCGCGGCTCTTTCCGTCCAGACGGCTTTCCCGTGCGTTCCACAACTCCGGCTTGCACGACAGCTTGCAGCCGAACTGCGCCATCGTGCGGTTCACCGTGATACGACCCATTATCGGGGCTTTGCCCGACTTGTCCGTTCCGCTCTTTTTCAGGTAGAGCAGCACCTTGAATTTCTCGATTTTCATACGCTCACACTTTTGATGCAAAGTTACTTTGAGTGCAAGCGTTCATTGATTTGCAGAACGGTGCGTATCGGCGCAATCGGCACGGACGCACAACAATTTCATTTTCCGTGCGTTACCTGTTCTTGCTTCGGTAACAGGCGGCTAACGGCTTGGTAACTGAAATACTTCAATATTCCGCACTCTGTTGCGTTTCCGGCATTCTGCAGAATAATGTGAAACCGCTCATTTCAAACGGATTGCGTTTCCTTGTTACTTATTTGCTGACAGGTGCTTTGTGGGTTCTGTTCCATACTTCCTGTCACATCTTCGCCTGTCTTAAACTGGGACAAAAACTCTTTACTTAAAAATTCTTTAGGAATGTCCATAAAATCTGATTTTTACAAAGTTAATACATAAATAAAAAAACTACGAGAGAAACACCGTAGTTTTCTATTTACACAATCAGATAGATAGTCCCATTTTTTTCCACTATACAAAAGTCTATTTCCAAAAAAGAAAAGGCAGTCTGTTATATACGTGCACCCAATATCCAGGAGATTCTTTTTATACAGGTATTTTCGGTGTTGGGAAATGGTTCAGTCCATTATATATTCTTCCGATCCTTATCATATTAATAGGGGTGTTTGCCTCTTTCTTGAATAAAAAAACAGAAAATAAATTATGCTCAACTACTAACTGCAAGAGCTTAAAAAATATTATCTCCCTCTTTTATCTCTATGGATTGATAGGATTGATTTGTATTGGATCCGTACCCCGCTTATCTGGATATGGACGACTTTTCCCTGTCTACGGGGGAAGTTGGATTCCTGTTATATCAGGATATGTTTTCTATTTAACCATTATCTACATACTTGTTGTATGTCTATCTGAAGAGAATAAGGGAAAAGGACTGGTTCACTTTATTATGACTTCTATATATTGTTTCTGTGCGTATTACACAGCATACGCATTAAGTTATATATTTCTGCTAATATTAGCCGTATTATTCATTTTATCTATCCTATTCCCAGCCTTTTTTGGAAAAAGTCTTGCCGGGGTTACAGTTATCATCAAAGATCAATTCGGTAATATCACAAAAGGAATTATTCAAGAAGGATTAATGGGTGAACAAAGCGTAGATACAGAAGATGGAAAAAGGATAAACTTCTAATAAACAACAATCTATTATCGAGAAACTAAAAAGATTGATATTGAATGCCTACTAATTCTGTAATCAATACCACTGATTACAAAATTCAGTAGGCATTCTAATATTTTTATGCTTATCTAAATAATATGTAGATCATAAGACCGTATTGCTAAAAAATAAATTTGGTGCGGTTGCCTTAAATGGCTTTAAATAACAACCTATTCAATTGCGTCCACCCAACACCTTATTCTTCGCAACCGTCGCCTGGAACTCTTTCAGGTAGAACGGTTCGAAATAGGCGGAGTCTTCAAACTTGCCGGCGGCAAAGGCTTGTTCCGAGAGCGGAATCATGTTTACGGCAAGCGGATGGATGTCTTCGATAAAGATGGCGTTCGGAGAAGTGATGACCGGTTTGCATTTGGAAGCACCGTTGCCAAAGAAACAAACTTTCCCTTTTTCCAGATAAGAAGCATACGTGCCGGCATCCACAATATCGGCCGCCGCCAAGCGAACAGGTACCAAAGAGGAGTCATAGATAGCGGCATAAACTTCCATACGCCGGGCATCCAGCATGGCACAATAAAGGCAACCGCCACCGGCAGGGACAATCCGTGAATCGCCCTTACTGCAGACAGTAGCAGCCATGATGTCCAATGTAGGAATACTGATCAAAGGGATACCGAAGCCAAAGCAAAGGCCTTTGGCAACAGACACTCCGATACGCAAACCTGTATAGGAACCGGGACCGCTACTAACCGCCACGGCGTCCGGGGCTTTCCTCCCTTTCTCTTTCAACACGGAAAGGGCTTCCTCGACAAAAACACCTAACAGAGCCGCATGCGAAGGACCGTCGAACGAAGTCTTCTCAAAAAGAACTTCAGCATCCATAGACAACGCCACGGAACAAACGGAAGTTGATGTTTCGATATTTAATATACAAGACATAATTAATTGACAATTAACAATTGACAATTGACAATTCATATATGTCAAAAGCCAATCGGTTGATAATAGATGCAAAAGTATAAAATAAACAAGACGAAGCAGAGGAAAAACGACTTTTTATCCTCCATTTGAATTAATTGTCAATTATCAATCATCAATTGTCAATTGATTAAGCTATCTTTGCACAAATTTTTAGAACAATGATACAATCAATGACAGGATTCGGCAAGGTTACAGCCGAACTCCCTTCTAAAAAAGTAACCGTAGAAATAAAGGCTCTGAACAGCAAGCAACTGGACTTATCTACCCGTATTCCTTCCATTTACAAAGAAAAGGAAATGCAAATACGCAGTTTGTTACTTCAGTCTCTTGAACGTGGAAAAGTCGAATTTAATATATTCATCGAGTATATCGGCAAAGATACACCCACACAGATCAACTTGGCCGCGGTGGAAAACTATTACAATCAAATCAAGAATATCGCCGACAAATTGAACATCGGACTTCCCGCCGACTGGTTCCAGACACTGCTCCGCATGCCGGACGTGATCAAGACAGAAGCGCAGGATGCAAACGAAGAAGAATGGGACGTCGTTGAGAAAGCGATCAAAGAGGCCGTCGAACATCTCTGCGATTTCCGCATCCAGGAAGGTATCATGTTGCAAAAGTTGTTCGAACAGAAAATCGCCAACATAGCCCGCCTCCTTTCGGAAGTGGAACTATACGAAAAAGAACGGATCGAAAAGGTAAAAAACCGTATCATGGATAATCTCGCAAAGATTGCCGGACAAGACTACGATAAAAACCGGTTCGAGCAGGAAATGATCTATTACATCGAAAAACTGGATGTAAACGAAGAAAAGAGCCGTCTGGACAATCATCTGAAATATTTCATCAGCACGATGGGAAACGGACACGGGCAAGGCAAGAAACTTGGTTTCATCGCCCAGGAAATGGGACGCGAGATCAATACCCTCGGTTCGAAAAGCAACCATGCCGAAATGCAAAAAATCGTCGTTCAAATGAAAGACGAACTGGAACAGATAAAAGAACAAGTATTAAATGTATTATAAAAACGATATATGGCTGGCAAACTGATCATATTCTCCGCACCGTCCGGTTCTGGCAAATCCACCATCATCAATTTTCTGCTGAAGCAGAACCTGAACCTGCATTTCTCCATCTCGGCCACCAGCCGGCCCCCACGCGGGACGGAAAAGGACGGAGTGGAATATTATTTCCTTACGCCGGATGAATTTCGTGCCCGTATAACAGCAGGCGATTTTTTAGAATACGAAGAAGTGTATACCGACAAATATTACGGCACGCTGAAAAGCGAGGTGGAAAGAAGGCTTGTGAAAGGCGATAATGTAATATTCGATGTCGATGTCGTAGGCGGTTGCAACATCAAGAAATTTTATGGCGACCGTGCCCTGTCGGTCTTTATCCAACCGCCCTCCATTGAAGACCTGCGAAGTCGTCTGGAAGGACGCGGGACGGATGCTCCGGAAGTAATCGAAAGCCGTATTGCCAAAGCCGAGTTTGAACTGGGTTTTGCCGATAAATTTGACGTGATCGTTGTAAACGACAAGCTGAAAGCGGCACAGGAAGAGGCATTAAAAGTTATAAAAGAGTTCCTCGGAAAAGCATGAACGGCAAGGATATAGGCAAGGGTGGTTCGAAAACCGCCCTTATGCGAACCGTCCGTACCGGTATTTATTCAGGTTCATTCAATCCGGTCCACATCGGCCATCTGGCATTAGCCAACTGGTTGTGTGAATTCACGGAATTGGACGAGCTATGGTTCCTGATCACGCCCCACAATCCGCTAAAAGAGAAGGAAGAGCTAATGGAAGACCGGCTCCGCTATGAACTGGTTAAAAAATCCATCGCCGGCTATTCAAAATTCCATGCCAGCGACTTTGAATTTTCTCTTCCTCAACCCACTTATACCATCAATACGCTCCGGGCATTGGAAGCAAGCTATCCGGACCGTGAATTCTATTTTATCATGGGTGCGGACAATTGGAAACAGATTACCCGATGGGCCGAATACGAAAACATCATTTCCAACTATCCGATCTTCATCTATCCGCGTAAAGGATTCGATGTCGAAATACCGGCACAATATCCCCATATAAAAAAGGTAGATGCTCCTTTAATCGAAATATCCTCGACCTTTATACGTGAAGCATGCAAAACCGGGAAAGATGTCCGTTTCTTTTTGCCCGAAGCCATACGAAACCTGCCTTTTCCATTACAAAGCAATACCTTTTAAGAACATAAAGCGTAAAGTCACATGCGTTTTTAGGCAATAAGTAAGAAAAGTTTTGTACTTTTGTGCCGTATTATACAAAATAATAGCGTAATGAATCTATTAGAACTGAGTGAACAGGAAATCATAAGACGTAACAGCATGGAGCAGTTACGCCAAATGGGGATAGAACCTTATCCCGCAGCCGAGTATGTGACAAACGCATTTTCCAAAGAGATAAAAGAGAATTTTAAAGACGATGCGGAAACCCGTCCCGTAAGTATTGCCGGCCGTATCATGAGCCGTCGTATCATGGGAAAGGCTTCCTTTATGGAATTACAGGATTCAGAAGGCAGAATACAGGTTTACATCTCTCGTGACGACATTTGCCCGGAAGAAAATAAAGATCTGTATAACATCGTCTTCAAGAAATTGCTTGATATCGGGGATTTTGTCGGAATTAAAGGCTTCGTGTTCCGTACGCAAATGGGTGAAATTTCCGTCCACGCACAAGAAATAACGGTACTGTCCAAGTCACTCAAGCCGCTACCGATCGTCAAATATAAAGACGGTGTGGCATACGATGGATTCAACGACCCTGAATTGCGTTACCGCCAACGCTACGTTGACCTTGTGGTTAACGACGGCGTAAAAGATATTTTCATGAAACGTGCAGCCGTTATCAAAACAATGCGTACCGCCTTGGACGAAGCCGGATATACGGAAGTAGAAACTCCGATCCTGCAATCCATTCCCGGAGGAGCAAGTGCACGCCCATTCATCACACATCACAACTCATTAGACATAGATCTCTATCTGCGTATTGCAACAGAACTATATCTGAAGCGATTAATAGTCGGAGGTTTCGAAGGTGTTTATGAAATCGGCAAGAACTTCCGTAACGAAGGTATGGACCGCACTCACAATCCGGAATTTACGTGCATGGAACTTTACGTTCAATACAAAGATTACAATTGGATGATGAGTTTCACCGAACAATTACTGGAACGTATCTGCATAGCCGTCAACGGCACATGCGAAAGCGTAGTCGATGGCAAGACCATCAACTTCAAAGCTCCTTACCGCCGTCTGCCGATCCTGGATGCCATAAAGGAAAAGACAGGTTACGACCTGAACGGTAAGAGCGAAGACGAGATACGCACGATTTGCAAGGAATTGAACCTCGAAACGGACGAAACAATGGGTAAAGGCAAACTGATTGACGAAATCTTTGGCGAATTCTGTGAAGGTACGTTTATACAGCCGACTTTCATCATCGACTATCCGGTCGAGATGAGCCCGCTTACCAAAATGCACCGGAGCAAGCCAGGATTGACCGAACGTTTCGAATTGATGGTCAACGGTAAAGAACTGGCAAATGCCTATAGCGAGCTAAACGACCCGATTGACCAGGAAGAACGCTTCAAAGAGCAATTACGCTTGAGCGAAAAAGGAGATGACGAAGCTATGTTCATCGACCAAGACTTTTTGCGCGCCCTGCAATTCGGTATGCCTCCGACATCCGGTATCGGTATCGGCATTGACCGTTTGGTGATGTTGATGACAGGCCAAACAACCATTCAGGAAGTATTGCTCTTCCCGCAGATGCGCCCGGAAAAGACCGTTAAGAAAGATGCCGCAGACAAATATGTTGCATTAGGCATCGATGAAGCATGGGTTCCCGCTTTACATAAAGCCGGATATATCACAACCGACACATTGGCCGACGCCAACCCCAATAAACTGAGACAGGAACTCTGCGAAATGAATAAGAAATACAAACTGGAATTGCAAAACCCCACTGCCGAAGAAATAGAGGCATGGATTGCAGGCGCAACCAAATAAAAGAATACTATGAAGTTGCCCGGAAAAATTGCAATAATGGGAGGTGGTAGCTGGGCTACCGCCTTGGCCAAGATTGTACTTTCTACACAAGATAGTATTAACTGGTATATGCGCCGGCCGGACCAAGTGGAAGAGTTCCTTCAATTAGGACACAATCCCAGTTATCTGTCCGCCGTCAAATTCGATACTGATAAAATCAAATTCTACACGGATATCAACGAAGTGATCAAAGATTCGGATACTTTGATTTTCGCTACCCCGTCCCCTTTCCTGAAACAACATTTGATGAAGATAACGACCTCTATGCAGGACAAATTCATCATTTCAGCCATCAAAGGGATCGTACCGGACGAAAACATGCTCGTAGCCGATTACTTTGCCGAATACTACAATGTCCCGATCGACAATATCGCCGTTATCGGCGGTCCGTGCCATGCCGAAGAAATCGCGCTCGAACGACTGTCCTACATCACGTTGGCCTGCCCGAATATCGAGAATGCAAGAGCTTTTTCTTCCGTATTCAAGAACCAGTACCTGAACAACTCCTGCTGCAAAGATGTTACAGGTATTGAATATGCTTCCGTGTTGAAAAACGTATATGCCATCGTTGCAGGTATCTGTCACGGCATGAAATACGGAGACAATTTCTTGGCCGTTTTTATCTGTAACGCGATCGAAGAAATGCGTAACTTCCTCGATGCCGTACATGGATTGGAACGGGACGTAACCGATTCGGTCTACCTTGGCGACCTTTTGGTAACCGCTTATTCCCGCTTCAGCCGCAACCGTACGTTCGGGACCATGATCGGGAAAGGCTATTCCGTCAAGATAGCCCAGCTCGAAATGGAGATGATCGCCGAGGGATATTACGGAACCAAATGTATCCGTGAAATAAACGAAAAATATAAAGTAAACATGCCGATCTTGGATACTTTATATAGTATTCTATACGAAAAGAAATCGCCTACTACCGCGATACGGCAGTTGACTGAAACATTTAAATAATAATGTAAATATGAAGAACATCAGTCTTAACATTGACAAAGCACTGGGTACCGTAACTAAAGAACAGGTGTACGCTCAGGCTGCAAAGGCTAACGAATGTAATGCCACTTTGCAAAATGGTAATGGAGCAGGTAACGACTTTTTAGGTTGGTTACACCTCCCCTCTTCTATTACGGATGCTGAATTGACAGACATCGAAAATACAGCTAACATACTTCGTTCCAAATGTGAAGTTGTTGTCGCCATTGGTATCGGCGGTAGCTATTTAGGTACAAAGGCAGTGGTAGAAGCATTAAACAACAGCTTCGACTGGTTACATACGGACCGTAAGAACCCGGTATTGGTATATGCCGGACACAATATCGGTGAAGATTACCTATATGAACTTTGCGAAATCCTGAAAGGCAAACAGTTCGGTCTAATCAATATCTCCAAATCCGGTACGACTACAGAACCGGCTTTGGCTTTCCGTATGCTGAAAAAGCAATTGGAAGACGCCGTCGGGAAAGAAGAGGCTAAACACCGTATTGTCGCCATCACAGATGCCAAAAGAGGTGCCCTCCGCACACTGGCTGATCAAGAAGGTTACAAGACGTTCATCATCCCCGACAACGTTGGCGGCCGTTTCTCTATACTGACTCCGGTTGGTTTGCTGCCTATTGCTGTTGCCGGCATCAGCATCCGCGACTTGGTTGCAGGAGCCGTTTCAATGGAAAAAGCAACAGACGTAAACGTTCCTTTTGCTGAAAACATGGCGGAAATCTATGCTGCTACACGCAACGAATTATATAAGAGCGGCAAGAAGGTTGAAATCCTTGCTAACTTCCACCCGAAACTTCACTACATAGCCGAATGGTGGAAACAACTATACGGGGAAAGCGAAGGCAAAGACGGTAAGGGTATTTTCCCGGCTTCCGTCGACCTGACAACCGACCTGCACTCTATGGGTCAGTGGATCCAAGATGGTGAACGCACGATTTTCGAAACCGTCATTTCTGTTGAAGAACCTAATCACAAAGTAGTCGTCCCAACAGACGAAGCAAATCTGGACGGCCTGAACTTCCTGGCCGGCAAACGTGTGGACGAAGTGAACAAGATGGCAGAGCTGGGCACTCAGTTAGCCCATGTAGACGGTGGTGTTCCTAACTTGAAGATCACAATGCCGGAAGTAAGCCCTTACTACATCGGCCAGTTGTTCTATTTCTTCGAAAGAGCTTGTGGTATCAGCGGTTACATGTTAGGTGTAAATCCATTTGACCAGCCGGGTGTAGAAGCCTACAAAAAAAACATGTTCGCCTTATTGAACAAACCCGGTTACGAAAAAGAAAGCGAAGCAATTCGAGCACGGTTGTAACGAACATTTTTATATTATAAAAAATGTAAATAATTTTTACGATATAAAAAACATATATATCTTTGTAAAAATAAAATTTTTTCATAGTTAAGGTTTTGGTTAGAAAGGGGATGCTTGTGAAGGTATCTCCTTTCATTTTTATAAATGCTAATTCAATAATCATAAAGAAAATGGTTCAACAAGCAATTTCACAATATCTGCAAAAGCAACAACAAACTATCCTTTCCCCCAAGGCCATACTTTTCGATATGGATGGTGTCCTGTACGACTCAATGCGCTTTCACGCCCGTGCTTGGTATGAAACAGCCACCCGCCATCAGTTGGTCTCCACACCGGAACTATTCTACCTGTATGAAGGCCGGACGGGTGAAAGCACAATCAACGAATTATACCAAAAGACTTTCCATCGGGATGCGACCGAAGAAGAAAAGAAGTCTATTTACAAAGAAAAAGCAGCTTTGTTCAATCAATACAATGATGGAAAGGCGATGCAAGGCGCAACCGAGGTACTGAAAGCAGCAAAAGCCTATGACTTGCAAACAATCGTGGTAACCGGTTCCGGGCAACACAGTCTGATCAACAAGTTGCAACATACCTACCCAGGTTATTTCAAGCAGGAAAAAATGGTGACGGCTTTCGGGGTGAAGTTTGGTAAACCTCACCCCGAACCATATCTGATGGGGTTAGAAAAAGCAGGTGTACAAGCCCATGAGGCCTTAGTCATAGAGAATGCCCCAATGGGCGTACAGGCAGGAGTTGCAGCCGGAATTTTCACGATAGCGGTCAATACCGGCCCATTGGACGACCGGGTTTTACTCGAAGCCGGTGCCGACCTACTTTATCCGAGCATGACGGCTTTAGCGGAAGATTGGGACAATCTTATAAGCGAAATCAAGAACTTTAAACAAATTAGGCATGAATTACACAAATAGTAATCCATGCCTAAAAATTTACTTAACAAAAAAGAGTTACTCGCTTCTTACTTCACATAATCCGCCTTGTTCAGGAAATCATAGCTCTGCTGTACACTGGCAACCGGATCGTTCTGGGTGTATCGTTCAACTTCGACATACCAATCTTTAATGTTGTTCGCATACATCTGATCAAAGATAGGCTGGAAATTCATCTTACCACTGGCCCCGATTTCCTTTTCGTCTTTGATATGAATGGCTTTAAACTGGCTAGGGCGGTTCTTCAGGTAAGCAACCGGATCACCACCACCTTCCTGCACCCAATACACATCCATTTCGAAGAATACATGGTTCGGGCTTACATTATCCAGCAAGAAATCATAGATCAACTGATCTCCGATTTTGCGGAATTCAAAATCATGATTGTGGTAACCGAATGCGATACTGGCAGCGGCCGTCTTATAACCAACGGTGTTGAAATAATCGCAATACATCTTCAAGTCGTCCAAAGTCGTCTGATCGTTAACCGGCATCCACGGCTGAACCATGTACTTAACTCCTAATTCATTATGAGCATCAATAGCCTGATCCCACCAACTCATCACTTCGGCTTCTTTTTCCTTTGTGAAAGCTTGGCCTAAATGAGCGCTCGTACATTTCATGCCCAAGTCGTTTACCATCTTCTTGAATTCGGCCGGAGCCAAACCGTAAATCTTACCATTGTCATAACTGGCTGTCTCAAGATTCTTATAGCCCATCTTGGAAGCTGTTTCCAAGACCTTCTGGATTCCTTCTTCTTTTACAAGGTCTCTTAAAGAATATAACTGAAGCCCAATATACTTGGAGGATTCGGAAGCTGATGCCTTACCAACACAAGAAGATAACAACTGAGGCATCACCATTCCCCCTGCGAGCATTAATGAAGCCCGCTTTAAAAACTCACGTCTGTTCTGCATAGTACTAAAAAAATTAAGTTTGCTTTGAGAATTTCTACAAAAGTAAAACTATATTCGGTGGATTCTAACATAATAACGTTAAAACAGAGTTACAAAACGTTCTATATCCTCTTAAAGATCAGAAAAAGCTTCTTAAAGAGCCTGTTTCATCTTCATGTACCGATATCGTTTTACGATCATCTTCCGGCTACGGATAAGTTGAAAACGATAAATCACACAAGCCAATACGAAATAGACACCTGCCTGAATCCATAATGTCTGATATTCATCTACCACCTCATTCAATGTAGCCCCACAAGTATTGATACGGATGAATCCCTGGATACCCGGCGTCGAGGGAAACAAATATCCTACGGCGCGCCAAAACGGAGGAATCGCTTCTTTCGGCCAAGACACTCCGGAAATGAAAATCAAGATCACAGATGTAAAGACAAACACCAACATAGGTGCTTCACGGGTCGTCATAAAACCGGACAACGTCATGGCAAAGAAGATGGAAGCAAACAGGTATGGCAGAATGAAGAGCAAGATCGTAACCGGATCGCCCACCTGAGGCAGGGAAAAGAGTTTCGGCACGACAGCCAATACCCAAATACAGACAACCACATAAATCAAAATATAGGTCAAAGACTTGCCCAACACAATACGCAAGGTCCCATTAAAATGCCGGCTGATCGGGACAAGGCTATGGAAACGGTTCTTTTCACGCGCCGTCCCTCCCAACATGCCAATCCCCAAAACGAGCGTTTGCTGAATAACCAAGATCAAGATGGCCGGAACCAAAAAGCTGGCAAAGCCGTTCTGCGTATTGAAGATGGTCACGGACTCATAAGGAATCGGATTGATCGTTATTTCTTCCTGCTTCGCCGATAAGCCCGGAGAATTTTGCATCCGTATTTCTTTCCCTAAGTCGAACGACACTTCCGTTGCTGCCAGCAGGAAAGCCTTATAAAACAGCAGGCTGCTCATATCGCAATACAAGGAGACTGTCGTCCTCTTGCCCGTATGCAAATCCTTACTAAATTCGGTCGGGAAATAGAGGATTCCATAAGCTTCCTTCCTGTCCAACATCCGTTTGGCTTCCTCCATATCCGTTGAGACAGCGACAACCCTGACATCGGGCGTAGCATTCACACGGCGGATAAACTCGCGGCTCAGATAAGAGTCAGACTGATCCACAACCACCATTTTTGCCTCATGTACCACTTCGTTATTATAAATAAAGGAATAGAGCAACGGATAGGCAAAAGGTACCAGGAAAAAGAAGATCAACACACCCTCGTCCCTGAAGACATTTTTCAATTCGTCCTTCCAGATGTAAAAGATATCCAAGATCCCTTCCTTGATTATATATCGCAAACGATGTTCTCTTTTCATCAGTTTTTGTTTTACGGAATATATTTAAAGTACAACAACGCGCTCTTCAGGTTCTTTCCGATCAGGAAAGGCAGGACAAGGAAGCCCACAAGCCAGACATACTCGGTCCAGCTATAGAAGAAAGGCCTTCCATTCAAAGCCTGGTCGACATAGATCAAGAAATAGTGCCGAAGCGGGAACAAGTTGGAAAGCGCCTGCAAGGTAGAGTCCATTCCCAACACAGGGAAAGAGAATCCGACAATAGAAAAGGCGATCATCCCGAACAGGCAAGCAAAACTTAACCCTAAACGAAAAGTCGGCAAAACCCCGATCATGAAGATTCCAACCGCTTGCGAAGCAACCACCAACAGGAACAGAGCCGACAACATCGGCAGCCAACCGCTATTCAACGGAAAAGAACTAAATCCATACAAAGCCCCCGCATACAAAAATGCAACAATTGTAAAAATCACAGTATAGGGCAATATTTTCCCCATAAGACTCACCGTTAGCGAATTTTCCCCCATTTCCAGCCATTTGCGAGCCGTCGAGTTTTTAATCTCGGAGCCGATGCTCAACACCGTCACCAAGAAAATCATCAATTGCAACACGCCAGGCAAGAGCGTATTATTCAAATAAACCGAATAGTTGAGCCACGGGTTTCCGATTGCGTGCGTGTCAATTACGATCGGTTGGAGCTGTGCCATGATCTGGTCTTCGGTATAGCCATGTGCCAATCCCGTTTGAAGTCCGACCGAAGCACCCGCTAAAACAGAGATGGTTTTCATATCCCGGAACAACAGGGACGCGGCAATAAGGTAAGCCCCGTTCGTGTAGAACGACAACTTAGGCTGCCGCCCTGCCGTCGCATCCGCACCGAAATCCTTCGGTACATAGAAAATACCGTAAACTTTGCCTTCTTGCATTGCCTGACGGGCTTCCTCGAACGAGACGGTCGTCAATATCACCTTCGTCTGCTCGAAAGCATCCAATTGGCGGGTCAAGTTTCGGGAATTGGAAGAGCCGTCCATGTCTACAACCGCAACAGGCATATCGGTCGGCAAGCCTTCCCTCATCAACGAAAGGAAAAAGACAACACAGACAGTCGGCGCCACCAACATACAAAAGAAATAGACCGGGTCTTTACCAATCCTGAGTAGCTCACGCTTTGCTATTGACAATAAACAACTGACAACAGACAATTTGCAGGCTCTATTTAATTCCCCATTATCCATTTAAGTCTTACGTTTAATTGTCAATTTTTTTAATGACAGACATTCCGGGACGCAAATCGACAACCTTTTCTACCGGACGGGCACGCACCTCAAATGTCTTGGAGTCGAACTGCCCGTTCGTTTTTGTCGCTTTCCAAGCAGCGTATGTTCCCATGTCCTTCATATAATAGACTTTCAACTTGACCGGCCGGCTATCCAACGCTGGGATAAAAGCGTCCAATTCGGAACCGATCTTGATGTCTTTGAGATGGTCTTCACGGATACTGAAAGTCACCCACATATCGTTGAGATCAATAATATTCATGATCGGGGCCCCTGTACCTACCAATTCACCCACTTCAGGAAAACGTTCAGAGATCTCGCCATCGATCGGAGAGACCAATGCCGCTTCCTTCAGGTAGGATTCTACTTCGGCAATCACTCCGTCGGCCTGGCCGACAAGAGCAGCCGCAGCTGCCTTATCTTCCGTACGGGCTCCATCTACTGCCATGTCATACTGGGATTTGGCTGCTTTCTCGGTAGCGATCATCGCCTTGTAATTGGCTTCCGCCTCATCGCGCTTCTGGGCGGACATTACCCCTTTATCGAACAAGTTCTGCACACGCGTATATGATTTGCGGGCAATATCCAGCCCGGCCTTCGCCTTCTGCCACATTTCATATGCACCGGCTATCTCCTGCGCACGAGCTCCCTTGATAGCCTTCGCGTTCTGGGCTTCGGCCGCACGGCGCACGGCTTCCGCTTGCTGAAGCTTGGCAAGGACTTCGGGCGTATCCAAGAAAACAAGCGTGTCACCCGCCTTTACCTTATCGCCTTCACCAAAACGATATGCCTCGATCCGGCCGGGTACTTTGCCGGAAATACGAATCTGCGTAGCTTCCGCCTGCCCCATGATGATATCATCCGGCGGTGTCAGTAAAAAGAAACCGGTTAATGCAACTAACCCGACCACACCTAAGAATGTGATAAATGCCAGCAACATGTTGTTGATCGAAAACTTCTTATTCTCATTCATAAAAGTATGTATTATGATTTATTCTTTAATTCTCAATTTTTAATTTCCCCATTGCTTTCGCCAAGTAAACTTCCGTCAGTTTCACTTCTATCTGCGCATCTATCAGGCTGGAACGGGCCGAAACCCAAGCCGTCTGCGCCTGCATCAAGTTAAGAGCCGGGATTACGCCTTCTTCAAATCCGAGATTGGCATGGCGAAGGTTCTCCTCCGCATTCTCCATATTGCGGGTGGAAGCGGCCAACTTCTTGTTCGCCTCATTGACCTTATAGACAGATTGATTGACCTGTAATTCCACCTTTTCACGAGCATCCTGCAACTCCAACGATTTGATGCGTGTCTCGGCACGGGCCGAATTGCGCTTATAGCTTCCCTCCCACCAGCCGGAAAGCGGTATTTTCACCATTACACCGACATTGAACATCCCGGCAAATTCGTTTTTGAAACCATTCATGGAATTTGGGTTTGTGACTAAGTAGTTCGCCATAAACGCCACATTTGGCAACATATCCGACAAAACAATCCGTTCCTTGTGCTTATAAATCTTTGTCGCCAAGTCAAGACTCTTCAACTCGCCGCGATTCATAAAAGCCTCATTCACGTCGGCAGCAGTAAAGGAAGAGGCCGTCGGGAAATCTTCGATATCTTCATCCGCCAAAGCAAGCGGTTCTTCCAATGGCAACCCGCATATCTGGGCCAACAGCATACGGGAAAGAGCCAAGCCGTTATCGACTTTCGTCTGCGCCATCTCGGCCTCGTTCAGTTTAACCTTAACGGAAAGCCCGTCAGCCTCGGTCGCTACTCCCTCGTTAATCATTGCCGTTATATCATGATCGGTCTTGCGAAGCAAATCAACATAGGCATCCGCCAACTTCTTTTTATTCACCAAAGAAATCACCTGCCAGTAGGTTTCATCTGTCTTATAAATGACATCCTGCAATTGCAAGTCATTCATCGACTCGGCCAATTGCTTGGCATACTTGGTAATCTGATTGTAATTGACAATCTTGCCCCCCATAAACACAGGTTGCACAAGAGAAACGCTTCCTACCCAGATATTTTGGATATCGAGGTGTTGCATATCATCCACTCCTTCCATCAACTTCCCAAACACAGGCAACTGTGCGAGCGGTCCGAGAGCCGCCCCGACAGAAGTACTCAATGCACCCATGTCCAAAAGATTAATATCTTTCTGGTTCCACATATACGCTCCTGTCGCCGAGAGTTGCGGGAAGTATTTGGTAAAAGCGGCATTTTTCTCATAGCCGGCCATTTTAATCTTTTCTCCCGAAATCTTCAACTCTTTATTGTTCTGAATCGCCAGCTCACGACATTCCTCCAGCGTCAACGTACGTCCGGCACTTGCATAGCCAGACGAAACCAGTAATGCGACTAATACGACAAGTCTTTTCATCTTTATCTTGTTTTATTCGGATTCTATCCTATAACATTTTATTTCCATGTCAAGTTCTTATTGAAACCGGACAAATATAAAAAGCCGGTGCAAAAGTGCAGATTCGCTTTAAATATAAAAATGAACATTCGTTTCCATTGCTATTTTTCAAGCGTGAAACTTTTACGACCGATCAGATTACCATCTGCAAATATATCAACCCGATATGTACCAGGAGAAAGGAACTCTTCAATATTCCAATACATCGTAACCGGCAGTTCCTCTCCGTTATATTCGACCAGCTTCTTCATGGAGTAATTGATTTCTTTTCCTTCAAAAGCGAAAACGTCAGCACGGCTCTTCAACAGGATATCGTCGTCGGGCTTCATGATGCGCACATAGATCGTCTTTTCTCCGACCGGAGCCGTAATGTTCTTGCTGATCCGGAAGTCTACGACAAACTGTTCCATCTTCTTGATCACTTTTGCCTTCTTTCCGCGGCCGTTGACAGGGGTCACATTGATGCCTGTCGCGTCCAGCCGGCTTGCCAACGTGACACGTTCCGTCAGTTTCTCTTTTTCCTTCTTCAAGGTCGTAGCCGTGGAAGAAGCCTGTTTGTATTTCTTCACCGCTTCGTTCTTCTCCACTTTCAACTGTTCGTTGGCACGGTTCAGGGAGTCGATCTGGACTACATAGTTGCGCATGATCTTGCGCAACGTCTGCAATTCCTTCTTCAAACGGGCGATCTCTTTCGTGTTTGTCGCTTTCACAGTACGAAGTTCTTCCTGTAAGCGTTGTACTTTGGCTTGCTCGGTAGACAACAAGTTCAACAACGAGTCGTTACCTATATTAAATTTATAACCCTCATATTGAAGAGACAATTCGTTAAATTCATCTTCCAATGACTCCTTATCCAGAACATAAGCCTGCTCCAAGTCTTCCATCTGCTGTTTCTGACGGAAAATATAATAGGCAGCACCTGCGATAATCAACAATAACACAACCACTGCCGTGACCAACAGTGACATCTTATTTATTTCTTTCTTTTCAGCATCCATACGGTTACGATTAAAAATGAATGCGCAAAGGTAATAAAAATGATTAAAGTTTCGAATATTATTCCTACCTTTGTGGCACTCAATTAAATAATAATTTGCATGCACGAGAAACTTATTATTCTTGATTTCGGCTCGCAAACAACTCAATTAATCGGGCGTAGAGTCCGTGAATTGAATATGTATTGCGAGATTGTCCCCTACAACAAATTCCCGCATGATGCTACTGATGTAAAAGGTGTTATTCTCTCCGGAAGTCCCTATTCCGTATATGATGCCAATGCGTTCAAAGCTGACTTAAGTGAGATACGTGGTAAATATCCCGTATTGGGAATCTGTTACGGAGCCCAATTCCTGGCTTATACATCCGGTGGAAATGTCGAACCGGCCAACTCCCGCGAATACGGACGTGCCAACTTGTCGTATGTCGCAGGTACGGACGAATTGCTGGAAGGCATCAATGTCGGCTCACAAATCTGGATGTCCCACGGAGATACCATCACGGTCCTCCCTGAAAATTTCAAAGTAATCGCCAGTACAGACGATGTAAAAGCAGCCGCCTATCACGTGGAAGGCGAACAAACCTGGGGTGTGCAATTCCACCCGGAAGTGTTTCACTCGACCGATGGCACTAAATTATTAGACAACTTCCTGAATATTTGCGGATGTGCCAAAGACTGGACTCCGGCTTCCTTTATCGAATCGACCGTTGCCGAACTGAAAGAACAGTTGAAAGACGACAAGGTAATCCTGGCACTTTCCGGCGGCGTGGACTCTTCGGTCACAGCCGTTTTGTTACATAAGGCTATCGGCAAGAACCTGACTTGCATCTTCGTCGATCACGGCCTGTTGCGCAAGAACGAATTTGAAAATGTGTTGAAAGACTACGAACACCTGGGGCTGAACGTAATCGGAGTCGATGCCAAAGACAAATTCTATAAAGACCTGGCGGGTGTCAACGAACCTGAAAAAAAACGTAAGATCATCGGGAAAGGGTTCATCGACGTGTTCGACGAAGAAGCCCGCAAACTGAAAGACATAAAATGGTTAGGCCAAGGGACCATTTATCCGGATGTAATCGAATCGCTATCCATTACCGGGACCGTCATCAAGAGCCATCATAATGTAGGCGGCCTGCCTGCCAAAATGAACCTGAAGCTGGTCGAACCGCTACGCCTTCTGTTCAAAGATGAAGTACGCCGCGTCGGTATGGAACTGGGTATGCAACCACATTTGATCAAACGACATCCGTTCCCCGGCCCCGGATTGGGCATCCGTATTTTAGGCGACATCACCCCGGAAAAAGTACGAATTTTACAAGAGGCCGACGATATTTATATGTCGCTGATGCGCGAATGGGGCCTATACGATAAAATCTGGCAGGCCGGAGTGATCCTCCTCCCGATCCGGTCCGTAGGTGTTATGGGTGACGAACGGACATACGAAAATACAGTCGCCTTACGTGCCGTGACCTCGACGGATGCCATGACAGCCGACTGGGCACAACTCCCTTACGAGTTCCTCGCGAAAGTTTCCAACGAAATCATCAACAAGGTCAAAGGCGTAAACCGCGTTGTCTACGACATCAGCTCAAAACCGCCTGCAACGATCGAGTGGGAATAAAATGCTTATTATCCGTATTCAATATATAAAATGTAAAAACTATAAAAATAAAAGAATCGTATGAAACAAGATATGATTGTTATCCTGGATTTGGGCAGCCATGAAAACACCGTGCTGGCACGGGCAATCCGTGCATTGGGCGTCTATAGCGAAATCTATCCGCACGATATTACGGTTGAAGAGCTCAAAGCACTTCCGAATGTAAAAGGTATCATCATCAACGGCGGTCCCAACAACGTGATCGACGGTGTAGCCATTGATGTGAATCCGGAAATCTATTCGATTGGAATCCCTGTGATGGCTGCCGGCCACGACAAGGCTCTTTGCGAAGTAAGATTAGGCGAATTCGCCAATGACATGGAAGCGATCAAAGAAGCCGTAAAACCGTTTGTATTCGACACTTGCAAAGCCGAAGCGAACTGGAACATGACAAATTTCGTCAATGACCAGATCGAACTGGTAAGACGACAAGTGGGTGACAGAAAGGTATTGCTGGCACTTTCCGGCGGGGTCGACAGCTCAGTTGTTGCCGCATTGCTTCTGAAAGCTATCGGCGACAAGTTGGTTTGCGTACACGTTAATCACGGTCTGATGCGCAAAGGCGAATCGGAAGATGTTGTTGAAGTTTTCAAAAACCAGTTGAACGCAAACCTGATTTACAAAGATGTCACCGATCGTTTCCTGGACAAGCTGGCAGGTATTGCCGATCCGGAAGAAAAACGCAAAATCATCGGTGGCGAATTCATCCGTGTCTTTGAAGAAGAGGCTCGCAAACTGGATGGCATCGACTTCTTGGCACAAGGCACTATCTATCCGGATATCGTGGAAAGCGGCACGAAAACAGCCAAGATGGTGAAATCCCACCACAACGTAGGAGGTCTGCCCGAAGACTTGAAATTCGAACTGGTCGAACCGTTACGCCAGTTGTTCAAGGACGAAGTCCGCGCTTGCGGCCTCGAATTGGGCTTGCCTTACGAAATGGTCTTCCGCCAGCCGTTCCCCGGTCCAGGTTTAGGAGTACGTTGCTTAGGCGCTATCACACGCGACAGACTGGAAGCCGTCCGCGAAGCAGATGCCATCTTGCGCGAAGAATTCCAAAAAGCCGGATTGGACAAGAAGGTTTGGCAATATTTCACGGTTGTGCCCGACTTCAAGTCCGTAGGTGTACGCGACAATGCCCGTTCTTTCGACTGGCCTGTTATCATCCGTGCCGTCAATACGGTAGATGCCATGACAGCTACAATCGAACCCGTCGATTGGCCTATCCTGATGAAGATCACAGACCGGATCTTGAAAGAAGTAAAGAACGTCAACCGCGTTTGCTACGACATGTCTCCGAAACCCAATGCGACAATCGAGTGGGAATAAGATAAAAAAAGTCATGCCAGACAAAGCTTAGCTTTGTCATCACAAACCCTATGCTTTAGCCCCCGTAACCCTATGGGTTAGGAGGCGTAAGGCATAGGGTTTTGATTTGCCATACATCGCACGAATGGTTAATATGTTTTAACTGGATTCCCAATCCCCCATTTTCAATTTAAAAGCACTATCTTTGTTCCGCAGTAGTCTGCCGGTCTGTCGCTCGTCCTTCGGGGCGGGAGGAACGTCCGGGCAACAAAGAGCACCATACTTCTTAACGGGAAGCTGTCCGTGAGGGTGGAGTAACGTAACAGAAAACGACCGCCGGATTCGTCCGGCAAGGGTGAAAAGGCGAGGTAAGAGCTCACCGGGTCTTGTAGCAATACAGGATGCCGTACGTCTTATGGGTTGTAAGGTCATGTATACCGGCGCATGTAGGATTGCTCGTCCGATGCCGGGGGGTAGACCGCTAAAGCTTACTGGTGACAGTAAGACGAGATAAATGACAGACGCTCCTGCGCAAGCAGGAGTACAGAACCCGGCTTACAGGCAGACTGCTTTTTTATAATGTGCCAGTATACCAATTCAACAATATGCCTATTTAATGGTTTTTTATTTGGTATATTGGCACATTTAATTTATTAGTACATTAATATATATGAAAACGACCGGTAAAAAGACGCTTGGAGAACGGATCAATGCCCTACTGACAAGAACGATCCGTTTTATCACTTACGATATTTGGAGGATCACCGAAAATGAAGTAAGCGGGCTGAAAGAACTTTATATCAATGTCATCAAGACGATCATTCTTGCAGTCAGAGGATTTCAGGACGAAAATCTTCAAACAAAAGCCTCAGCCCTCACCTACAGCACATTGTTGTCCATGGTTCCTCTTCTGGCCGTCCTGCTGGGCATAGCCAAAGGGTTCGGCTTGCAGAACACCGTACGGCAAGCACTATTCGACTATTTTCCAGGACACGAAGCGGAGTTGACCAAGGCTTTCGAATTCGTAGAAAGTTATCTGGTACAGGCACAGGGCGGCATAATCATCGGAGTCGGTCTGATCACGCTTTTTTACACGGCTGTCAACCTGATCTCGTCCATAGAAGACACCTTCAACGACATCTGGCAGATACAAAAATCACGCCCGTGGTATCGGAAAATATCCGACTACTTAGCCCTGTTTCTGGTTCTGCCCGTCCTGATGACATCCTCCAGCGGTCTGTCCATTTTTCTATCCACCTTGCAAAACTCGTTTATCAGCCAGTATTTCTTCTTCACCCCACTGGTCGAGTTTGCATTGAACATAATACCCTATATCATCACAATTCTTGCCTTTACAGGACTTTATATATCACTTCCCAACACGAAAGTCCGGTTTGTAAACGGACTCATTGCAGGAATAATTTCAGGTATCGCCTTCCAGTTCTTCCAGTTCATCTATATCAGTGGACAGATCTGGGTAAGCAAGTACAATGCAATCTATGGAAGCTTTGCCGCATTGCCATTGCTGTTATTATGGTTGCAACTGTCCTGGCTGATCTGCCTGTTCGGGGCGGAGATTTCGTATGCGTCCCAAAATGTGAAGAAATTCAGCTTCGAACGGGACAGCAAAAACATCAGCCGGCGGTATAAAGACTTCCTCACCTTGCTGATCGCCTCCCTGATAGTAAAACGATTCGTGAAGGGAGAAAAGCCTTATACGGCGGATGAACTGTCAGACGCTTACCGCATACCGATCCGCATCACGACACAGATACTTTATCAACTGACCGAATTGCACATCATTATCGAGGTCAATTACGGGGACGACCAACGCGTGGTCCATTACCAGCCTGCCATTGACACAAACAAGATCACGGTCAGTTACCTACTGACACGCATGGACGAATATGGCTCGGAGAACTTCAAGATCGACACGTCCCAATTGTTCAGCAAAGAATGGAAAGCTTTGCTGAAAACCCGCGAGGACATGATCAAGGCAAATAACAATATTTTGTTGAAAGACCTCTAATGATTATTGAAAGTGAAAAATACACATACGGATCTTACGGAAGGGAAGGTATGGAAAGTGATCGTACGCTTTGCGTTGCCGTTGCTGATCGGGAATCTGCTACAACAGTTTTATAACATAACGGACAGCATCATTGTCGGACAGTTTTTGGGGAAAGAGGCATTGGCGGCAGTATCGGCTTCTTTTTTCATCTATTATTTCATCATTTCGTTCGTGATCGGCGTCGGAAGCGGGACCACGGTAGTTATTTCACAACTTTTCGGAGCCAGACAGTATCAAAAGGTACAACTTGCATTTTCCTCTTTTTTCATCTTCATGCTGGTCGGAGGCGTGCTATTGTCCATTGCAGGGATTATTTTTGCCGAGCCGGTTTTCCGTTTGACCAATACACCCGAAGAGGTTATTCCGCAAGCGGTAGCTTATTTCCGCATCTATATAGGAGGAACCTTCCTGTTCGTGACTTTCAACAGTATCATTTCGATTTTGCGTGGCGTAGGCGAGTCTGTCCGTCCAATGCTGTTCATCCTGATCACGACTGTGCTGAACATCGCGTTCGACCTGCTTTTCATACTCGTGTTCAAATGGGGTATCGAGGGGGCGGCACGGGCGACTGTCATCTCGCAAGGGATCGGCATGTACATCTCTCTGGCGTATGTGAACAACACGCATCCACTGCTATCCATCAAAAAGCAAGATATGCTGTTCGACTGGGAACTGTTCAAAAAAAGCCTGAAAATCGGATTGCCGACAAGCGTACAACAATGTGCGATCGCCCTCGGGCTGATCGCACTGCTGGGGATCGTGAACAGTTTCGGGACCAACACGCTGACAGCTTACGGGGCCGCCGGGAAAATAGACACGATCATCACACAAGCCGTCCTTACCCTATCGGGGGCGTTGGCTGCCTTCTGCGGACAAAATATCGGAGCCGGGAAACCGGACCGGGTGAAAAAAGGGGTACGGTTCACAATATACACGAATATTTTCTTAGGGTTGATGACCTTTGCCGCCGTCTATCTGTTCGGCGACGAAATGATGCGGATTTTTACAAAGGACGCGGATGTCATAACAATCGGGAAAGAATATCTGCTGGTTATCGGAGGCTTCTTTGTCGTACACGGAGCGTTAAACGTGTACAACGGGGCACTCAGGGGGGCCGGAGACACTTTGTTCCCGATGACAACCAGCCTGATCTGCCTCTGGCTGATCCGCATCCCCCTCGCCTATTATCTCAGTTCATGGCTGGGACGCAACGGAATCTGGTGGGCGATCGGGATCAGCATCGCAATCGGATTGTCGGCAACCTTCGTCTACTACAAGACGGGGATTTGGAAACGAAGATGTATCATTAAGGAAAAGACAAAGCAATAAATGACGACTTATTCAATATCGGTTATAACTGATCACATCTTTCGGGTCCTTGCGTTTCTTGGAGCGGTCCGGCTGGACGGAATAGCCGATGACGATGTCCAGCAGGACGCGTTTGCCGGAGGGGATATTCAATAGTTTACGAACTCTCGTTTCATCGAACCAACCGACAATGCAACTCCCCAACCCTTCGTCTTCGGCAGCCAGCACAAGATGGGCAGCCGTTATACCGATATCCAGATGGGAGAAATTCTTGTCCTTGACCCACGAACCGATGCTGGCTGTCAAGTTCGGCTTCTCCTCCACGACCAAGATATGTACGGGAGCCTGTTTAGTGAAATGGTTCATTCCCAAGACACGGTTCGAGGTTGCGTCCGCCACCCGGTTCTTCAGTTCGGGATCGTCCACCACGACAAAATGCCAAGGTTGCGAATTGCAGGCAGACGGCGCGATACACGCCGCCGCCAAAATGCGCTGCAATTTCTCCTTCTCCACCGGACGCTGCGAATCAAAAGCCCGGTCGCTTTGGCGCCGGCTTGCTAAAGAGAGGAAATCTTTCATTTGAACTGCATCATCTTACTTATATACTTACCGACGATGTCGAATTCCAGATTGACAACCGTACCTTTTTCGATCTGGCAGAAGTTGGTATTATCATGTGTGTACGGAATAATCGCTACCTGAAAACTGTTCTGCTTCGAATTGCAGACCGTCAGGCTCACACCGTTGACACAGACGGAACCTTTCTCGACAGTTATATATCCCTGCTGCGCCATCTCCTTGTCGAACGGATATTCAAACGTATAGTACCAGCTTCCGTTGGCATCTTCCACACTTGTGCAAACAGCGGTCTGGTCGACATGTCCCTGCACGATATGCCCGTCCAGACGTCCGTTCATCATCATGCTGCGTTCCAGATTCACAAGCGAGCCTGGTTTCAGCAGCCCTAAGTTGGAACGTTCCAGGGTTTCGCGCATGGCTGTTGTAGTGAATGTATCTTCATCTTTACGGACCACGGTCAAGCAAACGCCATTATGGGCTACACTTTGGTCTATTTTCAATTCATCGACAAAAGAACACTTCATGGTGATATGAATGTTATCCTTATCGTGCTCGATCGCCACGACCTGAGCTGTTTCTTCTACAATTCCTGAAAACATAAGATTGTTGTTTTATTGATTATCGAAGTCCAAAGATACGGAAAAACCTTATATTTGCCACATAAGTTACGAAAAGAAAGAGAATAAAGAAGATGCGGATAGCACCCCCACTTTCATTAAAGGATGTTTAGGAACATGAAAAAGTTTTCAGAAATGAACAAAAAGTCCGCAAAAAGTCTTTCTTTTGTAGTTCAATTTAAAATGAATATGACGGGGCGAAAGCTCCTTACCGATTTAAACTATGCGTACACCTACTCTTCAATATCTTTATCTGCAAAAGCCGGTAACGATGGTTATTGTTATTTGTATAATCTCTGTCCTTCCCTGGATCGGGTTGGGAGATTTTTCGACCAAAGGAGAACCCCGCGAAGCGGCAGTTGCGGTTTCCATGCTCGAAACCGGCAACTGGGTTTTGCCACAGGTCTATGCGAACGAATTTGCCTACAAGCCACCGTTGGCACATTGGTTGATGGCAGTCGCTTCCTTGCCGCAAGGATATGTTTCCGAGTTCACCTCCCGGTTACCGTCTGCACTGGCTTTTATTATATTGATCGGTTTCACGCTGGTTTTCTTTGGTAAGCGGTTGCGGTTTCAGGAGGCATTCATCGCCACGTTATTGCTCATCACTTGCATCGAGATACATCGGGCAGCCATGACCACACGTGTGGATATGCTGCTAACGGCCTTTATAGTGATCGGACTTTATCAACTATATCGATGGGAGGACAAACTGGAGTTAAAAGGGGTCCCGATCGCCATTCCAGCCTTATTGGGATGTGCCGTACTGACAAAAGGGCCTGTGGGTATTATCCTTCCGCTGTTTGTCTTCGGCATCTATTTGCTGATGCTTCGCAAATATTCCTATTTGGTAATCTTCAAAGCACTTCTTTACGCTGGAATTTCTTCTGTCTTCCTGCCCCTCTTGTGGTATGTTGCTGCCTGGAAGCAAGGGGGCAATGCGTTCTTAAATGTGGTGCTGGCAGAAAATTTCGGACGTTTCTTCCACCTCAATACGCCCGATATCCATTACTACTTAGGTCATGAAAACGGAGTCTGGTACAACTTCATGACATTGGCTGCGGGATTTATGCCTTGGACCATCTTCTTCTTTTTCTCTTTATTCGGATTAAAACTGCACAAGCCGGCAAAGTCGATAAAAGAGATCTTGAATGATGCTTGGAATAACATCCGATCAATGGAAAAAGAAAAATTATTCAGCTTGGTAGCATTGGTTTGTATAATTTTCTTCTATTCGATACCTTCCAGCAAACGAAGCGTATATTTGATGCCGGCTTATCCGTTCATCGCTATTTTCCTGGCTCAATATACCTTATATATTACAGAATACCGGACGAAAGTCACCCGTGTATTTGCCGCTTTCATGGCTTCCATCACAGCCGTTGTCGTAATAGCCATCGCTATGACAATGGCCGGGGCAATTGATCCTATCCAGATTGCAAGCCAATACACGAACCGCCAATCGACAATGGAAACGGTCGAGTTGGTATCGAATATGTTTGCGTATCCCTGCAGGCTGACGATCTGTATACTGATAGTCCTTTTAGTTATTCTGGCCGTCGTCTATTATCAGATGTTCAAGAAAATCAACATCAAGATCCTGTACGCGACGATAGCATTGGCCTTTGGTATTAATCTACTGATCGACGGAGTTGTCATGCGCGGTATACGCTTGGGAAGCTCTGCCCGTCCGTTTGCCAAGCAAGTTCAGAAAGAATATCCATTGAATGATATGAATATGTATGTGATGAATGACCTGAAAGCATACACCAATCTTTATGGGCTGAACTTCTACTTAGGAAACAAGTTCCATAACTTCGAACAGGAACAGCCGGTAAGCGGTTTTATGTTCTGCACGATGAAAGACCTGGAAACAATCCAAAAAAATTATGGAGATAAGTATACCTTCAGTCTACTTACCTCCACAAAGAATGTGATAGCTGACGTACGTCAAAAAATCGTATTGTGCAGTTTTTTGCAGCACGAATAATGAATCTCCATTTTTAATACTTTACCGTCGGCAAGCACTTCCAGCCTTGATTCATCGAATATAGCTTTTTTCCGTTCGAGAAGAAGCCTTACGCATGATGTTGACAAGGCAATGGAATCCCAATTCACAGACATAAGGCATGAAAGCTGGAGGTGCTCATTCTTTGCCGACTATTTGAGTTCTCTAATCTTTATATTCCGGAAAGAAACTTCGTCCCAGTGATCCTGCAAAAGGATATGCCCTTTTTCAGCAGTACCGAAGCCACCGAATTCGTTATATTCTTTATTGGCAAATTTACTTCCCTTCACGACTTCCAGAAATACTTCCGAAGCCCAATCATACTCTACGACCTTAAAACCATTCAACCAGTGCTCAACGTGCTTGTCCGGGAATACTTTGACGATACCCTTATTCCACTGACCGACTCCGTTGAAGCGTTTGTTCTTTGCCGGAATGACATCATACAAACTGGACACCGTACGGCTACCGGGATAAGTCGTGTATTTTGTTGCATCCGGATGTTTCTTGTCATCCAACACCTGATATTCCGGACCGATCACAAAGCCTTTGTTCTTCTCGCTCTCCTGAATCAAATATTTCACGCCGCTATTGGCGCCTTCCGTCAACTTGAACTCAAAGCTCAACTCAAACGCGCCAAACTCATCGACAGTCAGGATATCACCCCCTCTTTTACCTTCCGGACCGCCATTCTTCATAACAGTCAGTTCACCATTTTCGATCTTCCATCCGTTTTCGGGAAACGTTTCCCGTCCGACACCACGCCAACCGTCAGAAGTCTTTCCGTCAAACAACAGTTTCCAGCCGGCAGCTTTTTCCGTTTCTGTCAAAGTGTTCGGAATGCAGTTCACTTCCGGAGCCAACTGGCCTTGCATACGCTCGGCTTCCAAGTTTTCCGTCTTAATACGTATGCCGCGCCACCAGATTTCTTTACCTTCTTTAGATGTGTCTTTACCGATTCCATGAACCTGAAAAGCGATAAAACCTTTCGGAGTCATGTCATCTACCAAGTTGGCAGTATTTACTCCGTTCAACCAGATACGAATACTGTTACCGATGGCTTCAATACGATACTTATTCCAGTCATCTCTTTTATAAGCGGCGCGACCTGCATCATTATCCGTCAAAGGAACCAGCCAGCCACGACGCGCTTCATCATAAACTCCTCCGCTCCAAGCACGGTCGGACGGGTCTATTTCACATTGATAACCGTGTACACGCCCATTCTGATAATCAGGCAGGCTCTCACTACGGAACTGCACTCCGGAGTTCAAGATCGGATCACACTTAACTTCAAATTCCAAGATGAAATCGCCATACTCTTGTTCGGTAGCCATAAAACTATTCGGTTGTCCAAAGACAGATTTACCGACCAAACAACCGTCTTCCACACGGTAAGGAGCTTCCCCGTTCAACTGCCTGAAACCGGTAAAATCCTTACCATTAAATAACTTTTGCCATCCGTCGTCGGATTGACAGGCGCCACACAGCAAAGTCAGAGACAAAGCTGCTAATTTCAAATACGCTTTCATTTACTTTTTCTGATACTTATTAATTAGTTAGACAATCTATTTCCTTTCATCCACAAACATGTGCACGTGCACAAAGATATAAGTTTTTATATTTCCCCTGCATTATCATGCAGAATTTTTCACACTTTCCTTATCACTGGCGATTCGGAGAAAAACAAATCACATTCTCTTCCCGGAAAATACAGGTTCAATTTAATACGATTGTAAACACAGGTTTTTTACTATGCGCCGGTATGATCCCTATGCGCCTCCATAATCCATAAGACGTTTTGGCATAAAAAAACGAGCCAATACAATTATGTACCGACTCGTTATCTCTTTAATTAGCTGAAAACAGCTTTTTGTTTTTGTCGGGGTACCAGGATTCGAACCTGGGACCCCCTGCTCCCAAAGCAGGTGCGCTAACCGGACTGCGCTACACCCCGTTTTTACAACCTCTTTATTTTCGATTGCGGTGCAAAGGTAAGTATTTATTTTTAACTACCAAATATTTCATTGTTTTTTTTATTTGTGTACATTCGCATCAGTTTAAGAGATTATTATAACAATATGTATACTCCTTTTTATTAATTTCGGAATAAACATACTGTAAATCAGTCTACTACATACAAAATAAAGAAACAAATTTTAATAATTAAGATATATGACAATTGCTTACGTACGTACATATTCAAATAAACAAGAGGCAGAAAGCCAAAAAAGTGCAATCGAACAATTTGCAAAAGAAAAAAAAATTAAGATTAGCAAGTGGTTGAAAGATGCTAAAAACTCTTCCCAAGAGGAAAAACGGCTTGAAGACGTAATAAAAAATTTACAAGACGGCGATACTCTTATCGTTACCGATGTCACTCGACTCAGCCGGAAGTTGATGGAGATAATACATTTGATCTTGTTGTGCATCGAAAAGAAAGTGGCGCTTTACTGTATCAAGGAAGGGTATTCATTTGTAAATAGTGTGGATAACAAGACGCAGGCATTCACATTCGGGCTTGTTTCCGAAATAGATGGTAAACTTATTTCCACTCGTACAAAAGAGGCTTTGACAGCCTGCAAAAACAAAGGGACGAAATTAGGACGTCCTTTAGGAAGCCCCCAAGCCGATTTTCTCCTTTCCAAAAAAAGTGAGATCGAAGGGAAATTAAATGAAAAAAATACGACATATGCCGAATTAGCCGATTATTATAAGATCTCTTTAAGCAGCTTCAAGCACTTCATCCGGGAAAACATACCGAACCGACCTACGAGAAGGAAAAATAAAAAAGATACCGAATGAATGATATAAAAAGAGGATTTTGTTCACAAATCAATGGATATAAATTGGGATATTCAGTAAATGTCCCTAAAAACCAAGATGGCATATGAAGATGCTGCCCCCCTAATCACTTCATATGCTATTTATGCTTACATGGGCAAAAATAGCCATCGGCGAAAAAGATGCAAAAACAGGACATAAAAGTACATACAACCTGTCGGATAAACATCCCCGCAGACCCGGAAAGGTATCATCGTTTTTCACCATGATGGTTATGACAGATGAATGATAGTTCAAAATGGCGACTATCATGCCATAACATATTGGTTTGAAACAATATACAGACGGATATGATAGTATGATAGTTGTTTTTGCAAAAACATTTATAGGATTAGTCCGTATCGGTGGCGAAAACAGATGGACGCTTTATGATTTTGGTACGGTTGCCTTGCTGTAAAGCCCAAAGCAGGGAGAATTTCTGAAATATTTTGTATCTAAGCCATATCTTAGTCAGGGGATTTCCTCCGTTTTGGCCATCAAACCTTATTTGCAGGGGAATACCTAAAGATACAAAAAGCCAACTGATTCGCAACACTTTAAACATGAATCAATTGGGTGATCTTATATGATTTACTAAATGTCCCTTTTATTAAATGCCCCTACAATAAAAATAGAGGCAAAGCCTGACGCTTTACCTCTATTATACTTATAGTCTATTACGGGGCTTGTCTTATTTAGCCTGTTCCAACTGCAATGTCTTGGTCGGTTCGTCGCAAACTTCAGTCGGGCCGAAATACTGGATAGGACCGGGATAAACATAGCTTGTCGTCATAGCCCATTCGTCGCGGTTGGCAGCGAATTTCTTGAATGGAGCACCATCAAGCTTAACTAAAGCTTTCTGGATAACCGGTTTCATTTCTCCATGACGTTTTTCCATATTCATCATCATGGTTACAGGGATACCACCTGCGATCCACTTATCAGCCGGAGCAGTCGTGTTGCGTACGGAAGACATATAACCAGTCTTACCGGCAGCAATCAAGCAAGAAGCCGTATAACCCAAAGAATAGCAGTAGTCTGCATCGTAGTTAGAAGGAGCAGCACAACGGCCTTCATAACCGAAGAAGTGGTGTTGTGCAGCGAACTTACCGACATATTTACCTTCAGCCTTCCACTCTGCCAACTTCTTACCAACCATTTCAGACAGCAATTTTTCTGTTTCGATCAAAGAAACCTGTACATTTCCGTGCGGGTCGCGATCCAAAGACAACTGTCGTGCCACACCTTCCGGCAGGGAAGCGTACAAGTCAGAGTTTTCTTTTGTCAGCTTGCTGATGATATAAGCACGCTGTTCGCTTTTCTTGATCATCTTGAATTCTGCATCGTGTTTAGCCAAAAAGTCGTTCAACTCAGCGATCAGGCGTTTCATAGCCGGAACGAATTCGATCAAACCTTCGGGGATCAATACCGTACCGAAGTTGTGGCCTTCGGCAGCACGTTTCGCAACAATTCCGGCAATATACGTCACGATATCGTCCAAAGACATATTCTTTTCCTCTACTTCTTCAGAAATGATACAGATATTCGGCTGAGTCTGCAAAGCACATTCCAAAGCGATATGGGAAGCTGAACGTCCCATCAACTTGATGAAGTGCCAGTATTTTTGCGCAGAGTTACAATCACGCTGGATGTTACCGATAACTTCCGAATAAACCTTACAAGCCGTGTCGAAACCGAAAGAAGTTTCGATCTGCTCGTTCTTCAAGTCACCATCGATTGTCTTCGGACAACCGATTACCTGAACACCGGCATTGATAGCCTTGTAGTATTCGGCTAACACACAAGCATTTGTGTTAGAATCGTCACCACCAATAATAACAAGTGCCTTGATATCCAGCTCCTTCAAGATCTCCAAACCCTTATCGAACTGTTCTTTTGTTTCCAGTTTGGTACGGCCGGAACCGATCATATCGAAACCACCCGTGTTACGGTATTCATCGATGATGTCAGCCGTCAGTTCCATATACTTATGATCAATCAGACCACCAGGTCCCAAGATAAAACCATACAGACGAGAAGCCGCGTTATTAGCCTTGATACCGTCGAACAGACCAGCAATCACATTATGACCACCAGGAGCCTGACCACCGGAAAGGATCACACCGACATTCATTGCCGGCAACTCTTTCTTCTCGTTACTCTTTTCGAAAGTAACGACAGGCATTCCGTACGTATTCGGGAACAATTTCTTGATGTCGTCCTGATCGGCTACTGATTCTGTGTATGCGCCGTCAACGGCTTTTACAGCACCTTTTAATGCAGCAGGTACCTTTGGCTGGTAAGCTGCTCTTGCAATTTGTAATGCACTTTTTGTCATTTCTTACTCTGATTTATTTAGAAAGTATCTGATTCCTAATTAAAGGCGGTGCAAATATAAAAATTATTTCTGATAAAACATCGTTTTGCCCGGCAAAGACAATGAAGCCGGGCGGGCGTCCGCCGAAACGGCACGCTTGAAGTTCGGCTTGTCACTCATCACGAAATGAAGCGTGATACCGTGTTGTACGTCCTCGTAAGATAAATAAGATTTATCGTATTTTTTCCCGTTTACATACATTTCTTTTATATAGACATTCTCTTTCGACCAGTTTTCAGTCGTCATCCTAATTTCCTTCCCGTTACTCATGATGATGGAAAGCGCCTCGACACAAGGGGAGCCGATGTTATAAATATTGCTGGAAGGAGCCACCGGATAGAAACCCACGCAGTTGAACATATACCAAGCAGACATTTGCCCACAATCATCATTGCCGCTCAAGGATCCGGGTTCGTTACCATAGAAGCGGTCAACAATCTCCCTGATCCACTTCTGGCACTTCCAAGGTTTACCCAAATAGTTGTACAAATAAGCGATATGGTGGCAAGGTTCGTTACCATGCCAGTAGCCACCGATACGTCCCTGTATGTCGTGTGCCCCCGGAATATCATCCGGCAGGTCAATCGTAAACAGATCGTCCAGCCGTTTTTCAAAAAGCTTTTTGCCGGCCAGATTGATATATCCCTGTACATCATGCGGGACATACCAAGTATATTGCATGGTAAACCCTTCCGTGATATCGCCCCAACCGTTCACAGAACCCGGTCCTTGGTAAGAGATCGGAGCAAACGGCGTACGCCAGTCCCCCTTGCTGTCACGGCCACGCATATATTTCGTTTCCGGATCAATCAATGTCTGGTAAGACAAAGAGCGGTTCAGAAAATACCGATAATCGTCCGTCTTACCCAAAAACTTGGCGACCTGTGCGATGCAATAGTCATCATAGGCATATTCCAATGTTTTGGAAACGGATTCGGCTTCCTTGTCAAACGGGACATAGCCATTTCGCATATAGTCGGGCAGACAGTCGTAATGCGGGTTCAAGGCAGTCGTTTTCATCGCCTCATACGCCCGTTCGTAGTCAAAACCTTTCACCCCTTTGACTATCATATCCGCTAAAACGGAAACTGCGTGATACCCGATCATACACCATGTTTCGTTCCCGTAAAAAGACCAGATCGGAAGCATCTTCTCCACACTTTTGTCAAAGTGGACCAGCATCGAATTGGCAATGTCGGCATTTACATCCTGATGCACCAAATTGAACCAAGGATGCAAAGCCCGGTAAGTGTCCCACAGGGAAAAAGTCGTATAGTTAGTGAAACCTTTCGCCTGCTCGATATTCTTGTCCAAACTTCTAAAACGGCCATCCGCATCCTGAAAAACAAAAGGATGAAGGGCGGCATGGTAGGCGGAAGTATAAAACGTTTCCTTTATCTTCCGGTCGGCGGTTATCCGGTATTTTTGCAATTCTTTCTCCCAAAGTTCCTCCCCCTTCTCTTTGAGACTGTCGAATGTCAGTCCGTTCAGTTCCCGCATGTTCATTTTCGCTCCGGCGGTACTGACAGAAGAGATGGCCGTTTTCACGATCACTTCCTCTCCTTCCTCTGTTGCGAAAGAGAGGCAAGCTATCAAGTTCTTTCCCCAAGCCTCACGGTCGCTCCTGAACCGAGATGTATTATAGATCACCGGCTTTTTATCCTGCATGAAGCGCAACCCCGTCAATTTCCTGGAAAAGACCGCAGTGAAATAGACATGGCGTTCAGGCCCCCACCCTTTCACCAACTTATAGCCCGTGATAGTCGAATCGTTTTCCATGCGGAGATTAGCCCATTCGCACGATTGCCAAAGCGTATGGTTCATATCGATCATGATAAATGATTTTTCCGATTTAGGATAAGTGAAACGGAACATTCCGCTCCGCAAGCCAGCCGTCATCTCCGCCTTCACGCCGTAATCCTGCAGGCGGACGGCATAATAGTTCGGAGTGGCCCGTTCCTCATCGTGCGTATACCGGGAACGATAGCCCTCATCAGGGTTCTCACGGCTTCCGGGCTCCAGCTTCATCTCACCGGTTCCGGGGATAAACAGGAAATCTCCCAAATCGGGAATACCGGTACCACTAAGATGCGTCAGGCTGAAGCCTAAGATCGACGTATGGTTATATTTATAGCCGGCAGCCGCGTCATAATATTTGGCATCCGTATCCGGACTGATCTGAATCCCTCCGAACGGGATCTGTGCCCCCGGATACACATTGCCATAACCATCCGTCCCAACCATCGGATTGACATATTCCGTCAACTTTTCGTTCTGTGCCGTGGCGGATAAAACGGTGCACGACGCAGCGATCAAAGTACAAATTCGCAATTTCATATTCAATTTATTGTTTTTATAAATAAAAAGGGCTATCTGAAACAAGGTCCAAATAGCCCTTTTGATAATAGTCATGTTGAAAGTGCTATTATTTGCTTATATTAAATAATACCTCCAACCATCTATATGCAATCTCATTTATTTTCCCAATTCATTGGAGAATGAATAAGGAGCATCAGTGTCCTGTGTCCCCCGGCTTTTGTTCGGTGTTGCCGACATATTATAATGAATGTTCATACCACGCATAAGATCACCATGTGTCAGATAATTCTTCGTATAGTTCTTGCCATTCACTTTCATGGACGAAATGTAACGGTTCGCCTCACCGTTATTATTAGCTTTGATCACAACTTTCTTACCGTTTTCCAGATTCAGCGTCACGCTTTTGAACAGCGGAGATCCCAGAATATACTGATCCGTTCCCGGACAAACCGGATAGAAACCGAGGGCTGAGAATACATACCATGCAGAAGTCTGTCCGTTGTCCTCATCTCCACAATAACCGTCAGGAGTCGCAAAATAGAGTTTATCCATCACTTCACGCACCCAATACTGCGCTTTCCAAGGTTCTCCGGAATAGTTGTACAAGTAGATCATATGTTGGATCGGCTGGTTGCCATGCGCATAATTACCCATGTTCATAATCTGCATTTCGCGGATTTCATGAATCACGCCGCCATAATAACTGTCGTCAAACAAAGGTGGAACATTGAATACGGAATCCATCATGGCATTGAAACCGGCCTTGCCGCCCATCAGGCTAATCAACCCCTGCGGATCATGGAAAACCGACCAAGTATAATGCCAGCTATTGCCTTCCGTAAAAGCGTCTCCCCATTTCAGTGGGTTGAACGGAGACTGAAACGAACCATCTTCATTACGGCCACGCATCAGCTTGGTTTCAGGATCGAACAGATTCTTATAGTTCATGGCACGCTTCGCAAATATGGCAATTTCGGATTCCGGTTTGCCTAAAGCCTTACCTAATTTATAAATGGTCCAGTCGTCATAAGCATATTCCAACGTACGGGCGGCACTTTCGTTGATCTTCACATTATAAGGCACGTATCCCAACTTATTGTAATATTCATATCCCAATCGTCCGGTTGATTTAACCTTCGGATGCACGCTGTTGGCTCCATGCACGACAGCTTCCCAAAGCGTTTCGATGTCATATCCGCGAAGCCCTTTCAGGTAAGCATCCGCCACAACGGAAGCCGAATTATTACCGACCATGCAGCCACGATGGCCCGGACTTGCCCATTCCGGCAAGAAGCCGCTTTCCTTATATGTATTGGCAAGCCCCTCCTGCATCTTCGTATTCATATCCGGATACATTAAGTTCAAGAACGGGAACAGGCAACGGAACGTATCCCAGAAACCGGTATCGGTGAACATATAGCCCGGCAGCACTTCTCCGTTGTACGGACTGTAATGTACGACTTTTCCGTTTGCATCCAGTTCATAAAAGCTACGCGGGAAAAGCAGCGAACGATACAGGCAGGAATAAAACGTACGCAGTTTGTCCACATTGTCGTCTTCCACAGCGATACGTCCCAACGTTTTGTTCCATACCTGACGGCCGGCCTCAGCTATTTCGTCAAACGAACGGCTGCCTAATTCTTTCAGGTTCAGTTCCGCCTGCTCCGGGCTGATAAAGGAAGAGGCTACACGAGCATGGACAATTTCACCTTTACGCGTAGAAAAACCGATGATGGCACCGGTATGGTCCTCTTTCGCTTCGTTTTCGCCTTTGCGGATCTCCTCGTCACCGACAACCGCCTTATAGGTAAACGGCTTATCAAACACGACGACGAAGTAGTTACGGAAGTTCTGAGGAACCCCTCCGCTGTTACGAGTCGTATAACCAATAATTTTATTTTCTTGAGGGATGATCTTGATATAAGAACCACGATCGAAAGCATCGACAATCACGTATGAATGGTCTGATTCGGGGAAGGTGAAGCGGAACATGGCGGCACGTTCCGTCGGCGTGATTTCCGTCACGACATCGTGGTCGGCCAGATAGACCCGGTAGTAGTTCGGTTTGGCCACTTCTGCCTTATGGGAAAACCAACTGGCACGTTTATCCTGGTTGAAAACGACTTTGCCGGTAATGGGCATGATGGCGAACTGTCCGTAATCGTTAATCCACGGACTGGGCTGATGGGTCTGCTTGAACCCGCGGATCTTGTCTGCGTCGTATGTGTACGCCCAGCCGTCTCCCATCTTTCCGGTTTGGGGCATCCAGAAATTCATGCCCCAAGGCATGGCAATCGCCGGATAGGTATTACCTGTCGAGAGGGAAATTTTCGACTGGCTCCCGACCAGTGGATTCACGTAATCCACCAGGTCCTTCTTGTCGGCCGCATCCACAGTAAAGAGGCTGCCGAAAAGCGTAATCGCTAAAATGAATAATTTCTTCATGGGTAGAATATGTTTAATTAATTTGAAGACAAAGAATAGGGTTTGTCTGTCCCTACAAAGATACGTTTTTTATTGGGAGAGGCCGTCATTTCGAACGTCAATGTACCGCCGTCCATGATATCTTGCTGGGTGATGTAGCCTTTCGTGTAGGGTTTGCCGTTCAGTTTGACCGACTTGACATAGCGGTTTTTGTCGCTCACCTTGTCAGCCTTTACCTCAAATGTCTTGCCGTTCTCCAACTTCACCTTCATATAGGGTAAGTAAGGAGCGCCCAGCACATACTGGTCCGTACCCGGGCAAACCGGATAGAATCCCATCGACGAAAGGATATACCAGGCAGACATCTGTCCGCAGTCGTCGTTGCCGCACAGGCCGTCGATATTATTACGATACATCTTGTTCATGATCTCGCGCTGCCAGTATTGCGTTTTCCAAGGCTGCGAAGTCCAGGCATACAGGAAGGGGATATGGTGGCTCGGTTCGTTGCCATGCACATAGCCTCCCAACAACCCTTCCTCCGTCACATCCTCGGTCTGGGCGAAAAACTCGGCAGGCAGGTGCATCGTAAACAGGGAGTCGAGCTTGGAGACAAACGATTTGTCCCCTCCCATCAGGCGGATCATGTTGTCTACATCCTGCGGCACGTAGAACGAATAGTTCAGGGCATTTCCCTCGATAAAGCCTTCGCCATGCGTGTTCAGCAAGTTGAAATTCTCTTTCCAGCGTCCGTCGGCATAGCGGGGACGGGCATACCCGATACGCGTATCGAAGACATTCGCATAATAGGCTGCCCGTTTTTTATAGGTATCGGCAACAGAACGGTTGCCGGCCAAAAGAGCCGTGTGGTAGATGGTCCAGTCGTTATAGGCATATTCCAGCGTCAGAGAAGCGGCGCTACCGTTATGGTCAAGTGCGACATAGCCTTTTTCCATGTATTCGCCGGTCCCGTCCAGGTAAGGGATCGTGGAACTGCTCACCATCGCTTTCAAAACCTCTTCCTTGTCTAACGGAAGGCCTTTCGCCACGGCGTCGGCCAAGACAGAAACGGAATGATATCCGATCATGCACCAGTTCTCATTGGCCATGTGGCTCCAGATAGGCAAGGCTTTATGTACGCTTTGCTCGCAATGTTTCAGCATGGAGCGGGCGATATCCGTATTGACCCGGCGGTTGATGATGTTGAACAGCGGATGCAGAGCCCGATAGGTGTCCCAAACGGAAAAGACCGTATAGTTCGTGAAACCGTCCGCCTTGTGGATATTATGGTCCAACCCGCGATACTGTCCGTCCACATCCGTATAGACGCAAGGATTGATCATGGTGTGATACAAAGAGGTGTACAGCATCGCCAACTGGTCGTCCGTGCCATTGGCTTCGATAACGGACAATTCCTTGTTCCAGGTTTCATCGGCACGGACCGCCAACTGGTCGAAACGATAACCGGAGGCTTCAGCCCGCAGGTTCTTCAATGCACCGTCGGTACTAACACCCGAAAGGGCGACTTTCACTTCCAACTCCTCGGAGGCTGCCGGATCGAAATCAAAATAAGCGACGATCTTGCGCCCACCTATATCCGGGAAGTTTTCTTTCATATTGAATTTACCGTATCCGCCCCGGTAATTGATTTTTGCTTTTTCCTCGCATCCGTAATGAATGACCGGTTTGGAGAAAGACATGGCGAAGTAGGTATAGTTGGTACGCGCCCATCCGTTCGTGATACGATAGCCCGTGACCAATGTATCGTTTTCGACCCGGATATTCGTCCAAAGGACTTTTCCGTCGTAATTGTAGATACCGTGGATCATATCTAAAATGATCCGCTGGTTCCCGGCTTCTTTCGGGAACGTATATTTATGTACGCCCACCCGCTTGGTTGCCGTCAGTTGCGCTTTCACTCCGTAGTCGGCCAGCATCACTTCATAGTAGCCGGGACGAGATACCTCCGTATCGTGTGAGAAGCGAGAACGGTATCCGCCGTCTGGGTCGGTTGCCGTTCCGGGATTCAGTTTCAACTCGCCGGTAACCGGCATAATTAGGATATCGCCAAGGTCGGAATGTCCGGTTCCGCTGAAATGCGTATGGCTGAACCCGACGATACTGCTGTCCTTATGTTGATAGCCGGCACAATACTCATAAGCGCGAGGTTGATACTTGCCATCCACATTATGAGGGATCGTGTCCGTGTCCGGACTCAATTGAACCAGTCCGAAAGGCACGCAAGCCCCCGGAAACGTATGCCCCATCCCGTTTGTCCCGATAATCGGGTTCACACGCGCGGTCTTGTCCTGGGCGGACAAGCAACCGATGGATAGCCATGCGGAAAAGAAAAGAATTGTTTTCTTCATGATATATTTACATTTTATTAAAATATTCACTCCAAAGGGACATCAACATCTACCAAAAGTGTCAGCTTATACATCCTCACATAAGTATCAGCCTTGACTACGGAATAAATCCGTTGAGGTCCCAATTTATTTTCTGTATTCAGATACAAAGTAATATAAGCCGAATCTCCCGGCATAAGATCTGAACAACTCAGTTCGTATTTCGTGCATTGACAGTCAGGATGAACCGATTCGACATGAACAGGTTCCGTACCAACATTGACGAATGTATATTGGGCACTTAAGACCGTGTCCCGATATATCGTTCCGAAATCATACATTTTATTCAAGAATTTCAGTTTTCCACCACTTTCTTGCCGTTTCAGAGGCTGAGCTACAACCAAACAACACATTATTAATGATAAACTAACAGCCAAAAATTTCCGCATACCCATATCCCAACACTATTCCAATTTAAAACGGAACATATCAACACTCTCACGAATACCATCCATACCAGTCGTCGCATAAACGTATGGAGCACTGTAACCTAATACGACCATACCTTTAGGCACAGCTACATCTGCAATTAACGTTTGACCACGATAGATTTGCAGACCATCGCAATCAACTTCTTGCTTTTTAGTATAAGGACGAAATAGCAAATCCAATTCCTTGATGTACTTAATATCATGATAATAAGAATGTTTTGCACGAATTTTATCGCGTTGCTTAGCAAGAACCATTGTAGGATAATTACAATAATCTGTATTCATATCTTTTCCCTGCCAACCAAACGAATAAAGGGGGTTATAATCCTTATCATAACAATAGATCAAAGAATCAGCATCATAAGAGACCATAAATTGTTCCTTTTGCAAATCTATATCAAATGAAACTTGCTGAAAAAGATACAATCTTTTTTCATAATAAAAAGGTGGATATCCTCCTAATAGATTTTCAATCTTTCCGCTTTTTAAATCTAATTTCATCAATACATGAACATTGCGATAATATGTTTCCGGTTCAAACATAAAATCAGACAACATACCCTCTGCTGCATGAACATTAAAATAAGCATAGTCACCCATCTGCCTCATTATAAAATGTCCATAATCTTTTGTATATATTGCAGGATTACTATAAGACTTATCTTCTCTAGAACCACCTCTAATAATTTGTAAACGATCCTTACGTTCAAATGTATTCGTAAAAAAAGTACACCCATCACCTGAATCAACAAACAACCAATAATCATCAGCTAATCGGCAATAACCATCTATTGATCCCGTATTATATTCTTTCGGGCCAGCACCTAAACCCAATGAACGATCTATTAATTTCCCTTCTTTTGTAAACCTAAATACCCAACAAAATTTCTCATCTATTTGATAAATTGTATCTTGGTCCATTTCCAAATATCCCATATAGGAAGATTCAACAGAATCCAATGAAAATGGTTCCAATTCCAATCGTTGAAATTTTTTTTTTATTTGGTTTGTTTCTTTCGGCAATGGAAATAGGGACTCATTTTCAACATTAACTGTTGGAGAGCATCCTTCTTCCACGAAAAGAGAGAATAAAAACAAACTACAAATTAAATATTGTTTCATTATACATTATATCAATAAAAAGGATGTGTCAAAAATCATTCCTCAATTTTTTTATCCCATTATATTCAACAAGAAAATTGAAAATATTCTTGACACAATCCAGTTCTCATTAGACACTAAAATACCATCAATTACTACAGTTGTTATTATAACTCCAACAAGTCTGAGCTCCTTGCGCACAAGTAGCCCCCCAATTATCAGCTTTACATCCTTTACCCCAACCTATAATTGAAACTGCACAACAACAATCTACTCCACCTGTTGATCCTCCACCGGTAGTGCTACTTTGAGCCATTACTTCGTAGTTCAACTTGTTTTCTTTAATACCGTAATCATTAAACGCATGAATCGCATTCAATGAAAAGACAGTCAACAGAAGTGCGACTCCCAATTTCGCTTTCGAATTAGCAATTTTCATTTTGTAATAAAATTAATATGTTTATAATTATCAAGAAAGAACATTTTAATACTCTTCCTTTTCTTTAAAATCATCTCTTGATCTCAATAATTCCCGCATTTCCTTTTTCAATGTATCCGTATCATACCAAACTCGGGAACGCAAATTCGTATAGACTCCCAAATAGAAAAGATATGATATAAATATCGCTTTTAATACCATTATCCACTTTCGATCTACTTTTTCATACCAGACCAGCAAAATGTAAACAAGGAGAAATGCCACCCCGACTGAAGACAAATAAGCATATCTATCTGCTACCACAGCAAAACGAGATAGCGGAATGATATGTAGCGTCACCGCAATGTGAATTGCAAACATCGACACCCCGAACATAAGCATCTTGTCTTTCCATACATATTTCCAAAAGAAAAAGATAAACAAGACAATAAACACAGGATAAAAATATAACCATCCCGGCAGATCATCTCCCACTACAGATGGAAAAGGATACAAATAAGATAACCTTATAGGGAACAAACATTTAAAAAAGTATTCACAAAAAGCATAACATCCATAAATAAATCTTTGCCATAAAGGATAGGTTGCTTCAGAAGACAAAGCACCACTACCTGTTGCTAACTGCGAAAGCATAGTCACATAACCAAAGCATAACGACAACAAAAAGAAAGGAACTAATGTCACCCAGATCTTTTTACTTTTCAAATCGTATCCTAAAAACCAATAAAGCAATAAAGCAAAAACAGGAAATGTAACTGCCTGTTCCTTTCCTAAAAAGGAGCTGATGAAAAACAGATAAGCCCAAACAAGATGTTTTTTCTCTCCATTACTTTCTATATAGCGTAAAAAAGAGACAGTCGCCAACAAATAAAAGAATGCATATACCAATATTTTAGACGCACTCATCCAAGCGACCGATTCGACATTTACCGTTGTTATCAAAAAAACGAATGCTGTCAGACAGGGCAAATACCTATTCACCAACTCGTTTTCACAAACAGTCAAGGCCAATACCTTCTTTAAAACCCAATAAACAAGAAACACATTTGCAATATGCAACAATAAACTTGCCAAATGGAAATAAAAGGCATTATAGCCAACTGCCTCATGCAAAAACAAATACAAGTACTCGTTAAACGGAGCGTATTGGCCATGATAGTAGGTTGTCAATATAGACCACAAATTTTGCCACGAAACACCAGCATCCGTATAAAAATTCATGACAACCCATTGGTCATCCCAAAAGTCTAACAGCTGATTCCCTAATATAGGATAGTAAACAATAAATGCTACAACTATAAAAAATATACAACCAAGCCACTTTGTCTTCTTCATCATATTTCGTTCCTATCCTATTTTGTCAGGAAAGCCTGGTATTCATTCCACAGTCCTTCAATGCTGGCATCTTCACCGAACATACGTTTCATCGCTTTGTCGAAACTCCATTCGTCGAGGTCGCGGACGGTCTCATGGAACTTGCGGATGGCATCCGGGTCTTTGGTCGTCAGCCATTGGATGAAGAAGCCGGTCGTGCGATAACCGTCCATCCAGTTGCCGCCCGGTTTGCGGGTACTCATATCGAAATAGCCGGCCTGGGCACGGACGGCATCCGCCAAACCTTCGATACTGGCCCAGAAGGTCCTGTTGGTCGAGTAGGAACCGATCCCTTTCGGCTCGAACTGATAGGCGTGCACCAATTCGTGGTACAGAACGCCACGTGTTTCGAAGTCGAGCTTATAAAGAGATTCGTCGGCCGACTTCTCGATATGTTGTGTACTGTAGACAATCGAGGTATGGGCCGGATTGCCGCTCTTGGCTGAAACTCCGTCATAGTCTTTCAATGTATAATGAATCTTCTGAACATCATTCATCGTGTCTTTTGCCGTATAGAAAAGGATTTCAGCCACCTTGCGGGCATGATAACGGATGTAGGCATCCGGATCCTGTACCAATTCGGTATAAACGGAAGCCCCTTTCGTCTCCGGATCAAGTACTTCAAAATCGACATCCGGATATTTGAAGTTTTCCCAATCAGCCGCCAGGTTGGTGTCAAAAAGCAGGACATCACCTAACACCAGCGTATCACCGGCAGCCGTACTGGCTTCCAGCATGTATTGTTTGTAATTGGAAGGTTTAGCGATCGGACAAAGGATCTCCTGATAGCGGGAACAGAACGCCTGATCTTTCCGTTCATCCACCACTTCCCAGTTCTTCCCGTCGTAAGAACCTTTCAAAGTCCAGGCAGACGGATCATGCACAGATGTCTCGCCAGACGAATATATTTTATAACTTTGGACGGGAACAGTATATTGTTCATCAAAAATCAATTTATTTACCCCTTCCGTTCCTACGAAACAAGTCGTCGGATTCCCATCTGACAGTTCGGGAACATTCACTGGAAATTTTACCTGACAAGAACACAACAACACCCCTGCCAACACAGATACATACATCTTCATACCCTATATATATTTAATTCTGTTTTTATGCTAAAATCAAACAAACATTCAACCGGAGATGCTCGGAGCATCTCCGGCGAATGTTCGAAACTAAAAACACAAACTCCCTATCATTTCTATATTAAGCAATCTTTGTACATCACAATAAGCTTTCTCGAATCCTGATAGCAATATTAGTAGATTCCCCCAATAAAAAAGTAACACCCAAAAACCAAAAGGATGTCATAATCGATATTGAGCAATCGTGACACTCTTTTGAACGATTATGACACCCTTTTCGGCAAAGAATCCACTATTCATAACACAATAAGAAACTCATCTTCTTCAATGATCATTTTAACCGAAAGCATGATAGCAGCAGGGCAACCGTACCAAAATCATAAAGCGTCCATCTGTTTTCGCCACCGATACGGACTGACCACATACATGTTTTTGCGAAACCAACTATCATACTATCATATCCGCCTGTATATTATTTTAAACCAACATGTTATAGCATGATAGTTGCCGTTTTGTACTATCATTCATCTATCACAACCATCATGGTGAAAAGCGATAACATCCTGTGTATCAATTATACGATAAAAACAGAGACCGCCGGGAATGGGTGCAAAATATGTTAAAACGGCTTCTTTTTTCATCAAGACAGGCTTTTCTTTTGTCAAAAACAACTTGCAAAGCCGCTTGAGACCCGGGTGTACCCGCCACGGAGACCCGGATCTGTACCTCTCCCGCACCCGGGTCTGCGCGAAGCCCAGACGGGGATGCAGAGAAGTTTATCAGCCATGTTGGAGGTGCTTTTATGCCTTATTTTTGCATCTTATTCGACGAAAAAGGTCGTTTTATGCCTCGTTTTACATTTAAATGACCCTGTTTTGTTGATGGCTATTTTTGCCCATGCAAACATAAACAGCACATTATCAACTATATAAACAAGCAATCATGTAAAAAGCATGATAGATGCATGATAGTAGAATGATAGTAGAAAACAGCTACTGTCATGCTTTAACATATTGTGAGACAACAGTTAACAACCGGATATGATAGTATGATAGTGGGTTTGCAAAATTTTCATAGAGGAAGAAAGGTGATCCCGGATAGCAATTTTTGGTGCGGTTGCCCTGATGATAGCACCATGACAGTTGAACAATGGAATTCATATCCTTAATAAAAAAGGGTGTGTCAAAATGAAAAACCGGACGCAGATGCCTCGGAAAACGCGGATTAACGCAGACTTATTTTATTGGCTTAATATATCTGTGTTACTCCACACTCACCTTTGCATAATCCACGTCCGGTAATATCATTTTTTGACACCATCCTTTATTCATGCTGGAAAAACAGTTTATATATAATCAAGTGCTAAGTTAATAATCCAAACAACTGTTCCTCCAGTTTTGCCATACGCACACTATTCCCAACCCGGAGTAGTCTGTTTCAGGATCGGACTTGCATTCAACTGCTTTTGAGGAATCGGGAAATAACTATATTCTTTGTCAGTAGCGTCTTTTTCCTTATTCCACCATTCTTCATGGAATTTGTTCCAACGGATCAAATCGATACGACGACGACGTTCACCGATGAACTCACGTCCCCATTCATCCAAAAGTTCGGCATCCGTCAACTTGCCGGGATTTGCCACATAGCTATACTTCGGCCATTCTTCTGCCGGATAATTTCTTACCCGTACATAATCCAACAGCTCAGCTGCTTTACCCTTGTTTCCTTCTCTATAATAGCATTCAGCCAAAGAATAATATATCTCAGACAGACGCATTTCAGGAGTAGACTGAGAACGGAACAAACCGTCATGATCAGGCAAATAAGGAAACTTATTGAAACGGAAACCGGAATTTTCTTCACCTGTAGTTACTTGAGATTCCTTAGCAATCACATCGGCATCGTTGCAGATGAAATAACCGCCGCGAGCGGCTGCTTCCAATAACATTTGTTTCTTATTGTCGGCATTCAATGACTTGTCTTCAGAAAAACGTCCTACCTGATCGACAAATACCAACGGGAAACCGGTCCATTCCTCCGAACCATTTACATTTTCATCCGTAAAACCGTATTGTTTCGCTTCATCATATTTCATCTGTGCGCCTTGCAGGAAGAAGCCTTCATAACCTCCTTTGGCATCCGTCGTATGGAACGGGATCACACGGTAATCGCATTTCGCATACTTTTCAAACGGATTTCCAAGTCCGCTGGCAAACTGATAGACCTTGCCTTGGAAGTCGCGGGAAGGTTGTAAATGAATACCGTTGTTTCCGCCGCCATCACTGCCAATTGTCTGAGCTGCCGAATAGTGCATACCGTCTGCCCACATCGTATGTTGTTCCAAACGGCCGCGTTCATGCCAGAACTCGAACATGTTTTCAGGAGACTGATATTTATTGATACCGGAACGGAACGGATCACGATAGTCCTGCTGGTTGATGCTATACGTGCCATAATTACCGGCAATGATCTCTTCGGCCCATTTCTTGCAATCCGCATAATGATCCTCTCCGATCCAAATTTTAGCGTTCAAATAAAGGCGGACCAACAAACCGGCAGCCGGTCCCTGTGTCCAACGACCGATACGTTTTTCTTTCGGCAATGTCGGGATACATTCTTTCAACTCCGACTCGATAAAGTCATAGACCTCCTTAGCCGTGCTCTGAGGAACGATTTCATCAGGAGCCTGACGTTCAGTTGCGAGAGGGACCTGACGATAAAAATCCAACAAAAACATATAATACCAAGCACGCAATACACGCAAGTCGCTATAATAAGCCGCCTTTTCTTCATCCGTAACACCGATCGCGCCGAAATCAACCGTATTGAAGTCACGCAACACTGTGTTTACCTGGCTGATACACTGATAAGAAGCTACCCAAGCGCCATTGACCTGTCCCTGAATATAGTTCCATTTATGCTCATGCAAACGAATCCACTGACCGTCATCATATCCATGACGGCCCTTCTGTGTCCAAACAAAATGATCGCCAGTCAATTCCTGTAATTTCCATATATCACCACGCCACGTAACATTGTCGCTATGTTCGAAACAGCGGACTACTGCAGCCTCTACAGACAATTTATCCGTATAGTAATTGTCTCTCACCAAATCCGAATATACTTTTTCTGTCAAGTCTGTACAAGATGTCATAGCAAGAGCACCCAACAAACCGGCAGCGCATAATAATTTAATCTTTTTCATGTTCTGTCTCTTAAATTGATTAATAAGTGATTTGTACGCCAAACGTCAGGTTTCTTGCCGTCGGATAAACTTCCATACCGCCAATACCCGGCCACAAACCGGTCGTTGTCACGGTCGTCGGATCCACGCCTGAATATTTTGTCAATGTGAATACATTCTTCAACGTACCATAAACGCGCAAGTTGGAAATCCACTTCGTATTCAATTTCGGAGTCCATCCCAACGTAATATTGTCCAAACGCAAGTAATTACCATTTTGCAAGAAATAGTCGCAAATAACCTTCGGTCCCTTGATATGAGCATTCTCTTCGTAAGCGGAAGTCAACTTGTTATCGGCCGCGATCACTTGCAAACCATAGTACATCTCATACTGGTTCATCACCTGATAACGGAAACGGCCACGGAAGAACAAGGACAAATCAAAATCTTTGTATCTGAACGTATTTCCCCAAGACAATTCCCATTTGGGAACACCGGTTCCATCCAAATAGACCTTATCATGCTCATCACCGTCAGCACCCAACTTCATCGAACCACCTTTTTCACCTTTTTCCCAGATCAAGATATTCCCGGCATCATCAACTCCTGCATAACGGAATCCATAAAAAGAACCTATTTCGATACCATCTTCCAGACGCTGGGCTGAACCAGGGTTACCCGGTGAAGGGAAACCATCACCCTCGATATAACCCAACTGATATTTTTCATTGGAGAATGATTTCAGTTTGGATCTTGTATAAGCCAAATTCAAATTCGTTGAATAAGAGAAATCCTTTGTCTGGACGGCATCCCAATTTACCTGGAATTCGAAGCCCTTAGAAGTAGTCGTACCTACATTGGCATAAATCTTGTCATGCAAATACGGAGGCAGGGGAACCGGATATTCACCGATCACGTCACGACCTTCACGCACAAAAGCATCGAAGCTACCGGACAAACGGGAGTTGAACAACGTATAATCGATACCTAAATTATAAGAGATCTGCTTTTCCCAAGCCAAATCATAGTTCGGATTGTTACCCGGTCCGTATCCCATGATAAACTTGCCATACGTATCACTATAATATTGGCCGTAACCGGTATACTTGGCTTGCGCCGTATAGCGGTCGAATCCGGAACGTCCGGTCACACCATACGAAAAACGAAGTTTCAAATCATCAACAGCGGAACTATTTTCGAATACGGGCAACTTAGAAACACGCCAAGCAGCAGATGCGGCAGGAAAAAGCCCCCATTTATGATCGGCTCCGAACTTAGAGTTACCTTCATGACGCAAAGATCCGGTAAACAGGATAACGTCGTTCCAGTTGTAATTGACACGTCCCAAAAACGCGATTGTCTTCTCTTCTTCCTTATGGGACTCCATTCCTAAACGGCCGTTTACTTTTTCATATTCACCACCTTGGATATAATTATACAGGAAAGCATCAGACGGGAAATCGCGGTTGGAAGCCGAAAACCATTCATAATCGAATTGCTGGTAAGAATAACCGCCCATAATTTTGAAGTCATGTTCATCGTTGATATTGAACGAGTAGTTGCCTAACCATTCCAACGTCCAGTCTGTCCAAGCTTCTTGTTTCAAAAAAGCATACCCGTTATAATTTCCGTTGATACAATCCTTGTGGGTTTTAAACTTATACTCGGACTGTTTCTTGTTATGCCCTTGACGTCCCAATTTCAATTCAGTATTCAAGTTCTTCAGGATATTCAGTTTCAGGTTCAAGTCGATCGTGGAATATTCCTGCTTCGCCCCGTTTTCACGTTCCGTCAGGTTCTTGATCGGGTTGAAAGAATAGCTGTTTCCTTTGAACACGTCCATTTCGTCCACACTATAAGTCGGGTTCAACTGGACAGCTTGTTTAAATGAACCATAATCCGTATAGTCTTCATCAGCCACACGGTAGGAAAAGTTACCTCCCACTTCCAACAAGCCTTCCAGAGTCGTATGTTTGAAATTTCCGCGCAAGCCATACTCTTTACGATTGGATGCAATATCCAAGCCTTCTTTTCCCTTGAAGTTGGTAGACAAACGGAAAATCGTCGATTCGCTACCACCCGACAATGAAATGTTGTGGTTATGTCCGAAATTGTTCTTGTTGATCAATTCGTCATACCAGTTGGTACGATGTCCATAATCAACAGCTCCTGTAACCTTTTCCAAATAAGAATCCGGATCCAGCACATCCGGTTTGCTCGCCACGAAGTCATGTTCGACATATCCGTCATACGTGATGGTCGTCTTACCCGACTTACCTTGCTTGGTAGTAACCAAGATAACACCGTTGGCACCGCGAGAACCATAAATAGCCGCTGCTGAACCATCCTTCAGGACTGTGATAGATTCGATATCTGACTGCGCCAAATTACGCAAATCGCCACCAGGCATACCGTCAATCACGATCAGCGGACTGTTACCGGCTTTCAAAGAAGAAGCGCCACGCACCTGAATGCTACCACTCGTGTTCGGATCGGCAGCAGCAACACTATTCACAACAACCCCGGCGACTTTGCCATCGACCATCTGCATCGGGTCGTTCACAGCACCGGCCAAAAAATCTTTACTGCTAACACTTGTTACGGCCGTCGTCAAGTCTTTTTTCACGGAAGAACCGTAACCGACCACCACCACTTCCTGCAAGTTTTCAGCATCTTCCTGCAAAGTGATATTAAAAGAAGTCTGTCCTTTTACAGGTACGTCCAAAGTCTTAAAACCAATATAAGAAATTTGCAATACTGCATTATCCGGTACATTTTCTACCGTAAATGTACCGTTTACATCGGTAATATTACCGATCGTCGTTCCTTTGACAACGACATTTGCACCAATAACAGGATCACCGTAATTATCAACCACGGTTCCCGTCACTTTTTTATTCTGATACACGACATTTATTTCCGGCGCATCCGATGCATTCACGATCATCGGACTCACGGAAAAAGCCGAAACCAATAAACAAAATGTAGAAACTTTTGCGATGCCTTTCAAGGACATCTGTTTTGAGGTTTTCATGATTCTTAAAACAATAGTTTAAATTAATAACTTTAATACTTTCGTATTCGACACATTCATTTTTTTTAAATCGTTTTCTCCATAGGCATTATTTGTTTACAATTTGACGGCAATATTAATCAACTTTAATGATATTCACCACAACCTTAAAACACAAAAAAGTATCTTAATCGATTAGTGATCGATCAAGACACTTTTTTGAACAATCAAGACACTCTTTCCCATTAATCATAAAATCCTAAAGAATAGATAGTTCCATCCCCCGTTATTACAAATGGCACTCTTTTGTTTTTCAAGGCACAAAGTTACCCCCGCATTCTATACTGGCGAGGGGTCATTCCGTATTTAGCAGAAAACTCACGATAAAAATAAGATTTGTTGGAGATTCCGACCTGGTAAATAATTTCCTGCACGCTCAAGTTCGTCGTGACTAAAAGTTGGGCAGCATACATCATACGATAGTCCTTGATGAAATCGCTCGGCGTCAACGGCGAAATCTTTTTGAAACGACGATACAAGGCACGGGTATTCATGCCTAATTTTTCAGCTATAAATTCAGGGCGCAACACATCCTGTACAAGGTTTTCCTTGATTATGGCCGTCACGGAATCCATAAACTCCTTATCCTCCTGATGGATCAACTGACCTCCAAACTGCTCATAAGCACTTTCCGGAGAATAATAATAGTCTTTCAATTCTTTCTTGTTCGCCATCAACCTGTTCACAACGGAATGAAGAACCACGGACGAGAATGGCTTGGTCAGATAAGCATCAGCACCCAGATCCAAGCCTTCCGCCTGTTCATTTTCCGAAATTTTTGCCGACACAACAACTAAAGGTATATGCCGAGTAAATTTATCCGACTTGATACGGCCGATCAGCTCAAACCCATCCATACTCGGCATCATGATATCCGTAATAATCAGATCTGGGGTTTGCTGTTCCATCAGAGCCAAAGCCTCCTCCGCATTAAATGCTTCCCGGACAACATATCCGGACGATAATGTTTCCTTAATCAACCAAACAACATCCCGATTATCATCTACTACCAATATAACCGGATTACCAGTATTCACTTCTGTTTCGGCAGCAACTGTCGAAGTCATCAATTGAACAACCGGAGTCTCTTCATCAGTATCCTCTTCATCCAAATCCGCCTCCTCTGCCTCCAAAAAAGGCAACATAACAATAAATTCGGCAGATTCACCCTCTTTGCTTTCCACTTTTATCTCTCCACGAAGCAGTTGGACCATACTATGACAGATGAAAAGCCCCAACCCGTTTCTGGTAGTCATCTGAGTATAATTATTTCCATCCAAATCACCTAAGATATGAAAACGATCAAAAATCGTTTTCAAGTCAGCTTCCGCTATCCCCTTACCCGTATTATATACTCTTATTACCAAAAAATCATTTTCTACCCGGACAGAGACATCGACCGTGCCTTTCTGTTCCGTATATTTGAATGCATTCGACACCAGGTTACGTATAATCTTCTTCAAACTCGGAACATCTGTATTCCAATAAATCGATTTATCCGGTTCACTGAAAGTGAAATTGACTCCATTCTGCTCAGCAACAGGCACAAACGATTCACATTGCTTCCGGATCAAACCGTTCACGGACACTCGTCTGATATGTATATGGCTGAACCCGACTTCTTCGATCTTTCTGACATCCAGAATTTCCTGAATCAATTCATTCAGGCTTAGGACATTTTCACCCAGAACACGGGCATATTTCTCCAGTTTTCCGTCAGCCAACCGGTCGGCTGACGCCTTGATATAATCGTTCACACCATTAATCAAGGTCAAAGGCGTACAAAGCTCATGCGTAATATTGGCAAAGAAATTCAGCTTCGCTTCATACAGTTTTTCCTTTTGCTCTTCTCTGATTTTCCGGGCGACTTCGACCTGTTTTTCCACAATCCGGCGGCGCAACCAATATACGATGCCCGAACATACGGCCGCCAACAACAGGCCATAGGCAAGCATAGCCCACGAACTGCGATACCAAGGAGGCAACACACGTATACGCAAAAAATACTCTTTCGCATCCGAATCGAACACATCATTCTTATAACGGACTTTCAAAACATAATCGCCATAAGGCAACTTTGTAAAAGAAATCTCATTATCTTTTTGCAATTCGGTCCACGATGTATTATAGTTCTCCAACAAGTATGAATATTCGTAGTTTTCCCCATGTATATAGTCGCTCGCCACAAAAGAGATCGAAAATGTGGATACGCTGGGAGGAATAGCCACATATCCGGCTTTCTGATCCGTATAATCATACAAACTATGCGTTTCATTCCCCATCTTCAATTCAAAAAAATGCAAGGCCGGCTTATAATTTTCCTGCCGGTCATTTTGAGGCTCCACCCATACCAGTCCGTTAATCCCGCCGAAGAACAATCTTCCCGTATAAGGGCATTTCCAATAAGCATCATCCGAGAACTCAGTCACGTCCAAATCAAGAGTCCCATAATTATGGAAAAAATGATTGTGAGGATTATACTTGGTCAGTCCTTTATTCGTACTCAGCCAAATACAACCGTCAAGATCTTCGAGAATACCATGAACCATATCATTCTTGATACCGTCGATCCTACTATATTGACGAACCTCCGCCGGACTCCCCGAATGCAATTTCATTTGCGTCATACCCGAACTGGCCCCCAGATAAAAAGTGGAATCCCGGCTATAACACATACAAAGCACATCTCCTACCGCCCGGTTGCCGGCATTATTCATCGGGATAAATTCATATTGCTTAGTCAGCAAATTAAAGCAGACCAATCCATATCCGCCTCGGCTCCCCAGATAGAGAAGCGAGGTTTCGTCATCATAATTCATAGAGTGGAACTCATTACAGACTTTCCCATCCTTTTCCAAAATAAAAGACTCTATATATTTAATGACAGGCCTCCCCTCTTTCTTATCCATGATTATTTCCAGCAAACCATATCCGGTCGTTGCCACCCACAACGTCGAATCGTTTACTTCACGGATGGCGTGAGCATGCTGAATCTTTGTATCGACAAGACTCGCCATCGTATGAACCTTCTTATCCTCCCAAGAATAATAGGACAAACCCGGTCCTTCCGTTCCGATCCATACCCAAGGATAATAGTTACTTTTACGAAAACAATAGACACGGTCGTTGGACAAGCCGTCCGACGTAGTGAAATGTTGGACCTTCTCGGCCGGGATCTCTCCTTTTTCATAGGAATCATAATCTTCCACACGCACAAAACCATTCCCTTTAGTCCCGAACCAAAGTGTTTTTCCATCTTCTGTATAGATCGAACGAACCGGATTACGCATGACTATCGGCAAATTTTTAAGTTGAATCCCCGAGAACCGGTTATACTTGTCATAATACATCCGTACTCCCTGCCCGTCTGTCCCGACCCATAGGATGTCTTGTTTCCGGTCAGGCAAAACACAAAACAACCCGACATCCAATCCCAGAGCCTCTTCCTGATTATGAATATTCAACAAAAGCCCATTCCTGAAAGCCAGATACGGGTCGGAATGAAACAAAGCGATGCGGGAAAGCTTTCCATATTTATTTACCCAGCCGGTCAGGTCGCCCAAATACTCTTTCGTGCGGTCTTTCATGCTATAAGAATAAAAATGGTTTTCCACATCCACATAGTACAAAACACCCTCCGAATAGTAAGCGCGATCTATTCCCTTCTCATGAATCGGGCTCTTCTTCATGTCCAATGTGAAAGGGAAAGAATCGAAATCCGGACGGATCTCCAGCAAGCACCCCTCGGCATCCAAAACAACGAACTGTCTCTCTCCATACGCAAACAGGGCTTTGGATACTTCCTCGTCCATCCCCTGCACATGTATATCCTGAAAAGAACCGATTTCGTGAGAATAGCAGGAAATAAAATCTTTTTGCTTTATGACAAGCGTATTACCAGCCGAATCAGACACCACGTTCAGGCATTCGGGATACTCCGTATAAGCCTCCGTCACCTTCCGGTCTTTCAGCGAGAACCGGTTCAAACCCATAGAAGTCGATACCCACAGATATCCGTCTCCGCCATACACTATTTTATTGATGATATTGCTACATAAGGTATTCTTGTTGTTCGGCTCGAAACGAAACACATAGGTATTCTTGCCGTTATACAGGTTCAAACCGTCATAAGTACCGATCCACATATAACCGTTTTCATCCTGATACATGTCCAAAATGGCATTATTAGACAAATCTATGTTATCCGCCATGTGCAAGGAAATCCCAGCAGACACCGGACCAAAAAACAAGAACAAGCATACAATAACAAACCTGATAAAACGAAAAACGCCGCATATCAGGTATCTGTAATAGGATAAATTCATAATAACGGTTATTAGGCCACAAATATAGTAAATAATGTGTCAATTTTTCTTACTTTTGCGCCAAACGTCTGTAACTAATAAAGTATTAATCGTTTTAATACAACTAATAATATGAAACATTATTTTTTGATCACTGCAGCTTTGTTCTTTGCTGCTTGTAGCGAAAAGCCGGGATATGAAATTACCGGAACTGTAGCAAACGCCGACTTGAACGGCAAGTATGTCTATCTTTATGACGCTCCTTTTCGAGGGTATAACGTGCCGGCAATGGACAGCGCGCAAATTACGGAACAAACTTTCACATTCAAAGGTGTTGCCGATACGGCAAAAGTCAAAACACTCGTATTGCCCGCCGAAGAAGGAAAACGTCCCGAAATGGCCGAATTCATCTTGGAAAACGCCCGCTTGTCCGCTTCCTTTGGTGAAAAAAGCACAACCGTAACCGGTTCGCCCGAAAACGATGAACTGACGGCGTTCAACAAACAGATGGCTGATATCTATTCTGGCAGCGAGGCTCTGATGGCCGACTTACGGTCGGAAGACAAAGAAAAGGCCGAAGCCGCCGGCAAAAAGTACGACGAGATGGAACAAAAGGCTACCGAACTGCGCAAGCAATACATGAAAAGCCACTTGAACAACCTGAGCGGTGCACTTCAACTTTCACAAACCTATTATTTCCTGGACGACAACGTTTTGTTTGACATCACGGACAACGCCGGCGAAGTTTTCAAAAGTTTTCCGGGCATGGAACGGATCATGCAGATAGCAGAAACAAAGAAAAAAGTAACGGTCGGCCAGAAATTCACAGACTTCGAAATGGCTGACAGAGATGGAAAGATGCACAAATTGTCCGAATACGTAGGAAACGGGAAAGTAGTGCTGGTCGACTTCTGGGCAAGCTGGTGCGGACCGTGTCGCCGTGCCATGCCGGAACTGATCGAGATCTACAACCGCAACAAAGCTGCTGGATTCGATGTGATCGGCATCTCATTGGACAACAAGAAGGATGCTTGGGAAAAAGGCATCAAAGACCTGAACCTCCCTTGGGCACAGCTTTCCGACCTGCAAGGATGGAAATGTGCAGGAGCGTCGCTCTACGGCGTCAATAGCATTCCGCACACCGTACTGGTTGACAAAGAGGGCACGATCATCGCCAAGAACCTGCACGGCCAGGAACTGGAAGACAAAATCAAAGAGGCTTTGAAATAACCTGTTGCACGGCTGAATTAAAAATTTTATCTTTGTGCGGTATTTTAAAAGCGATCTTACATTAAAAATTAGCATAAAGTTTTATTATCACTTTAATATAATAAATTAGCGATTATGATTTATTCACATGAAGTTCAACACATGTGTGTTGTAAAGAAAGGAGCTAACCACCAGTGTGCTCCGATTCCTGAAGAAGGAAAGTGGGTTAGAGCGACTCAGATTTCTGACATTTCCGGTTTGACTCACGGTATCGGCTGGTGTGCACCGAAGCAAGGTGGATGTAAGCTGACTCTGAACGTTAAAGAAGGAATTATCCAGGAAGCACTTGTAGAAACTATCGGTTGCTCCGGAATGACTCATTCAGCAGCAATGGCTTCAGAAATCCTGCCGGGCAAAACACTGTTGGAAGCACTGAACACTGACCTTGTTTGTGATGCTATCAACACAGCAATGCGCGAATTGTTCCTGCAGATCGTTTACGGCCGTACACAGTCTGCTTTTTCTGAAGGAGGTCTGCCTGTCGGAGCCGGTCTGGAAGACTTGGGCAAAGGTCTGCGCAGCCAAGTAGGAACCATGTTCGGTACATTGGCTAAAGGTCCTCGCTACCTGGAAATGGCAGAAGGATATTGCACTCGCATGGCTTTGGATGCTGATGACGAAGTAATCGGTTATGAATTTATCCACTTGGGCAAATTCATGGATATGGTAAAGAAGGGTATGGATGCTAACGAAGCACTGGAAAAAGCCAAAGGCTCTTACGGTCGTTTCAAAGAAGCTGTAAAATATATCGATCCTCGTAATGAATAAGAAAACACTGACACGTGTCCTCTTCGGGCTGATCGCCATCACAATAGTGGCAACGGTTATCGCTTATTTCGTGATTAGGCAGGACCGTCCCTGGATGGCTTTCTATGTGGCCTGCTGCGGCGGTGTGCTTGTTTTCAATTTTCTGATATCTTTATTCCTGGTAAATAAGAATTTAAAAAAGTAAAAAATAATATGGCTTTATTTGAAAGTTATGACCGCCGTATCGATAATATCAACGCGGTTTTAAAAGAATATGGTATCAACGGTATCGAAGAAGCAAAGGCTATCTGCGACGCTAAAGGTATCGACCCTTATACAATGTGTAAGGAAACACAACCCATCTGTTTCGAAAATGCTTGCTGGGCTTACGTTGTAGGTGCTGCAATCGCAATCAAGAAAGGCTGCACAAATGCTGCCGAAGCTGCCGAAGCCATCGGTATCGGTTTGCAGGCATTCTGTATCGCCGGCTCTGTAGCAGACGACCGCAAGGTAGGTATCGGACACGGTAACCTGGCTGCCCGCTTGCTTCGTGAAGAAACGAAATGTTTCGCATTCCTGGCCGGTCACGAATCTTTCGCTGCTGCCGAAGGAGCTATCAAGATCGCAGAAATGGCAAACAAGGTTCGTAAAGAGCCGTTGCGCGTGATCCTGAACGGTTTGGGTAAGGATGCGGCTAAGATCATCTCCCGTATCAACGGATTCACATACGTTCAGACTCAGTTCGACTACATGACGGGCGAAGTAAACGTTATCGAAGAAAAAGCATACTCAAACGGCCTGCGCGCAAAAGTTAAGTGCTACGGAGCCGACGACGTTCGCGAAGGTGTTGCCATCATGCGTAAAGAAGGCGTTGACGTGTCTATCACAGGTAACTCAACAAACCCGACTCGCTTCCAGCACCCGGTAGCCGGTACATACAAGAAAGAATGTATGGAAAACGGCCACCCGTATTTCTCTGTCGCTTCAGGTGGTGGTACAGGTCGTACCCTGCATCCGGACAATATGGCTGCCGGTCCTGCTTCATACGGTATGACCGACACAATGGGCCGTATGCACGGTGACGCTCAGTTCGCTGGTTCTTCATCTGTTCCTGCTCACGTAGAAATGATGGGATTCCTGGGTATGGGTAACAACCCGATGGTAGGTGCTACGGTTGCTGTAGCTGTTGCTATCGAAGAAGCTATGAAGAAGTAATTTAAGTCATCTCTAATAATAAGCTCCTGTAATTGTTATAGTTACAGGAGCTTTTCATTTATGAAAATATCTTATATGCTTCTTCTTTCTTACCTAATCAGATACTTCTTTAAACAACAAATCTTCTTTGAGAATCCTTTTCGTTTCGGTTTCTTGGGCTGTTCTTGGCTACTCTTCCGTACGATAACGGGAACTTGACGGGTTGCCTATCCCAAACAACCCTTTCCGCCATTTATGCTATTATTTCCACATAGTTTCCCTCAGGGTCCGCTACGGCACTCTCATAGTATCCGTCACCCGTCATTCTCGGTTCGCTCAATATGGTGTAGCCGTCCGCTCTCAACCGTTCGGTGAGTGTGTCTACCGTTTGAGCGTTTCCTACTGCAATGGCAAAATGCGCCAGCCCTTTCAGGTTGCCCCTGCTTGCCGGATTTTGCATATCAGGGATGTGCATGAGTTCAATGCGGGTTTTATCCTCTCCAAAAGACAGAAAATAAGATGTGTAGTTTTTGGACGGGT
>ERZ777011.240-NODE-240-length-88676-cov-53.049006_pt1 | contig 88676 bp, 72 predicted proteins | sample MGYA00374964_ERZ777011 | MGnify/ENA primary metagenome ERZ777011 (study PRJEB29310, sample SAMD00008975) | mouse gut metagenome | study: EMG produced TPA metagenomics assembly of the Metagenome analysis of fecal microbiota from mouse which was promoted... | reverse complement strand
GTGAAAGTTGAGGCTTTTGCTTAATTTTTTTGTAGGGAGTTCTGCAACACCCTCGGGATGGTTTACGACTGTGCGTCATGAGTAGGAATATTGTTCCGTTTTATTAAAAAATCAGTTAAAATTGCAAGTAATATTCACTAATGGCTGAATTTTTGTTAACTTTGCAGCTGTTTTAGTGTAAATTTGAAATAGACATTTGAAATTGACAATCAATATGGCAAAAGTGACAAAAAAGATGGCGCTGGATTACCATCAGTATCCGCGTCCCGGCAAAATCGAAGTTATACCCACAAAACCATACGCCACTCAGGCTGACCTTGCCTTGGCTTATTCTCCCGGAGTTGCCTATCCATGTCTGGAAATTAAGGATAATCCCGAAGATGTCTACAAGTACACTGACAAGGGTAATCTTGTGGCTGTGATATCAAACGGCACCGCCGTCCTCGGTCTCGGTAACATCGGCGCTCTCGCCGGTAAACCTGTGATGGAAGGTAAAGCGCTCCTTTTCAAGATTTTCGCCGGTCTCGACTGCTTCGATATAGAAGTTGACGAGAAGGATCCCGAAAAATTCATACAGATTGTCAAGGCTCTTGCTCCTACATTCGGAGGTATTAACCTTGAGGATATCAAAGCTCCCGAGTGTTTCGAGATTGAGCAGCGTCTAAAAGCTGAATGTCCTATCCCTGTGATGCACGATGACCAGCACGGCACTGCCATCATCTCGGCTGCCGCTATGCTCAACGCTGTGGAGATTCAGGGTAAGAAGATTGAAGATATACGTCTTGTGGTTAACGGCGCGGGTGCTGCCGCAGTGTCATGTACCAAGCTCTACTGTGCGCTCGGCGTGAAGATGGAGAATGTTGTCATGTGCGACAGTAAGGGTGTCATTACCAAGAAGCGCACCGACCTCAATCCTCAGAAAGCCCAGTTTGCCACTTCACGTGACATATCCACCCTTGCCGAGGCTATGGTGGATGCCGATGTGTTCCTCGGACTCTCTGTCAAGGATGTGGTGACACCTGAGATGGTTAAGTCGATGGCTCCCCGCCCAATCGTGTTTGCCCTCGCTAACCCCGACCCGGAAATCGCTTACGAGACTGCTATGGCTGCCCGTCCTGACCTTATAATGGGTACCGGACGTTCTGATTATCCCAACCAGATTAACAATGTGCTCGGCTTCCCGTACATCTTCCGTGGCGCGCTCGACTGCGGTGCCACCGAGATCAACGAGACAATGAAGATATACGCTGTGCGTGCCATTGCCGAGCTTGCCAAGAAGCCCGTACCCCCCGTGGTTAATGCCGCTTACAACCGTACCAATCTTAAGTTTGGTCCCGAATATATCATCCCGACTCCCTTTGACCCCCGTTTGCTCACATCAGTTTCTCCTGCCGTGGCTAAGGGTGCTATGGAGAGTGGTGTTGCCCGCCGTCCTATTACCGACTGGGAAGCCTACGATGAGAAGCTCCGTCTGCTTAAGGGCAATGACCGTAAGTTTACCCGCCGTCTTAATGAAGCTGCCCGCACCAATCCCAAGCGTGTGGTATTTGCCGAAGCAAACACCGACAATATGCTTCGTGCCGCTGCTATCGCTGCTGCTGACGGTCTCTGCATACCTATCCTGCTCGGCAACGAGGAGATGATCGGCAAACGTGCGCAGCGTCTCGGCATAGATATCAACGGTATAGAGATCGTTAACCTCCGTCACGACCGTGAAGCTGCCCGCCGTGAGCGTTACGCTTATATGCTCACCACCAAACGTCAGCGTCAGGGCGAAAACTTTGAAAGCGCCCTTGATAAGATGTTTGACCGCAACTATTTCGGTATGATGATGGTGGAAACAGGCGATGCCGATGCTTTCATCGCCGGAACACGTGCCGCAAATAATCCTACAGGTGAGATTGCCCGTGAGGTTATCGGTATCAAGGACGGTTACAACCACTTCGCCACCATGCACGTCATGGAGACCACCAAGGGTACTTACTTCCTTGCCGACACTATGATCAACGGCAGTGCCGATGAGGAAACCCTCCTTGATGTGGCGCGTCTGTCGGCTGATGCTGTCAAATTCTTCGCCCATGACCCTGTTATGGCTCTTGTGTCATACTCTAACTTCGGCTCAAACAAGGAGCCTGAATGTTCTAAGGTTCACAACGTGGTTGAGAAGATGCACAAGCTCTATCCCGACCTCCCCGTGGATGGTGAAATGCAGATGAACTACGCTCTTAACCGCCCGGTGCGCGACAAGGTTTATCCCTTCACACGCCTTTACGGTAAGGATGTCAATACCCTCGTGTTCCCCAACCTCAGTGCGGCTAATTCAGCTTACCGCTTGATGCTTGAGATGGGTGTCGGTGAGACAATCGGCCCGATTCAGATGGGTCTTAAGAAGCCTATCCACTTCATCAACGTCGATGCCGAAGTTCGCGATATCATCAACCTTATCGCAATCGCCGTAATCGACGCCGCCGTAATGGACAACAAATAACTCCAAGCCATTGTACGGGCGCAATACATTGCGACCGTCCCGCATCGGTCGCTGTTGAAAAGTTTCATATATGTAGTGACGCTCCGGAGCGTCCCTAAATCTATGAAAAACATTCCTCTTGAATAGGAACCCCACTATACTCCCTGCTGTCAATCCCCATAATTGATAGCAGGGATTTTTAATTTCCACCCATCTCCCGCTCTCAAAAATTTTTTCAAAAAATTATTGCCGAATGAAACTTTCTGACTTAAAACTGCACCTAATGAGGCAAAACAAATTAAATATGACAAGTCCACCAGTATGGCATTGCGTTCATCAAGACACCTGATCTTTCGATTTTCAACTCCATCAAGGAATAACCTCTCCGCTATAGTGCAAATGCAGGAGGGGGTAGGGTTTTCCTTCGGAATCTACTTCTGAACAACTGTGTGTGACGAATCCTGAGTGCAGGTAAAAACCAACGGCTTGCCGGTTCTGCTCATTCACATCCACATGGTCTGCTCCATGCTCTTTTATGGCGAACTGAAGTAACAGCGTCCCTACGCCCATTCCTCGGAAGCATGCGTCTACAAACAGCTGCTCTATGCTTGACCCTGCAATGCCGATAAACCCGACAGACTCACCTTCGATAGTTTTTGCGATGAACAGGTTTACCGCTTCAAAGTAAGATACGAGGTGTCTTTTATAATGTTCAAAATCCTCGTCAGTGATAAAATCATGTGTCGCCCTCACCGAACTTTCCCATATTGCCGACAGTCTCGGATAGTCTAACGGTGTGGCAGTTTCTATAATGAATTGATCAGTCATATTCTTGTCAAATGATGGATTTACCACAAAGATATTCATAAAATGGAGACAATCCCTCTTTTCAAACAAAAAATCAGTTCATAATTACCGGCAGGAACAATTCACGCTTTTCTGAGGTTATAAATTATGAATGTTAAATTGAAATGTTAAACAAATTTTGCGTAAATTTGTAGCGCATGATGTAATTACTATAGCTTATGAAAAAGATATTTTTGATATTGCTTTTTGTCATTACTTTGGGGGGTATAGCTTCAGCCGCCGGTAAGGCAGGAATAAAGTTCGATGCAACTTCCCACGATTTCGGCACTATCCATGAAAAGGATGGCAAGGTCTCGGCTGTCTACACATTCACCAACACCGGCGATGCCCCGCTTACTATTATCACGGTCACCAATGGCGGCTGCGGCTGCACCAAGCCCTCATATCCCTTGGAACCGATAGCTCCGGGCAAGAGCGGCGAGATCAAAATCACTTTCGACCCCAAAGGGAGGAAAGGTGAATTTAACCGCACTGTGAAGGTAAAGACCAATGCCGGAAGCGCACGCAAAAAGCTGACATTCTCGGGCGTTGTGGTGCGTTGAAATCTCAATCGGCATCATCAACACTCACGTCATCATAAATTCACCTATCAATGCGTAAATCAATCTTATTTGCAGCCATGGCTTTAACCGCTCTCGGCATGTCGGCTGAGGGGAAAGGGGTATGGCTTGAGACAAATCATAATTTCGGAGCCTTTGACGAGGATCTCGGAACCGTCTACTGCGATTTCAAACTGGTAAATGTGGGCGACGAACCACTTGCCATAATTTCAGCACGTGCAAATTGCGGTTGCACTCGCCCTGAATATTCAGTCGATCCGGTGGCTCCGGGCGATACTGCTGTCATACGTGTGGGTTTTGACCCCAAGGGCCGTCCCGGACGGTTTGTCAAGAACATAAATGTGGATATCGACTCCGATCCGCTTCGCTCGAATCTCACCATTCAGGGCACTGTGATCGGGGCATCCAATACGCTCAAAACCCGTTTCCCTTATTCGCTCGGTTCCATGAAGCTGCGCTCTTTGACCATCCCGTATGGCAATGTGGACAAGGGACACACGTCAGGACAATATGTTGAGGGCTATAATGCCTCTTCCGATACTCTCCGCCCTGTGGTGAAGGATACGCCTGATTACATCAAGGTGCTCATCCAGCCTGCGGCAGTGCCTCCCGGCGAGCAGTTCATAGTTTCTACCGTGCTTCATTCCGACCGCTGCAAGGATTGGGGGATAGTGACCGATTCATTCAAGGTATACCCGTCGGCTGACGCCGCTGAGGGAATGACTGTGGAGACTGTCTCCATCCTTAACGAGGACTTCTCCAAGCTCACACCTGACCAGCGCAAGAACGCTCCGATGATAGAGACTGACGTGACCGCCATCGACCTCAAAAAACTCTCACGCACTGACGCTCCGATACACCGCACATTTACCATTGAGAATCTTGGCAAGAGCCCGCTGATAATCCGTGGTATATCTTGTCCTGATAAGGCGGTGGAAGTGAAGCTTAAGAACGACAAAATCAAACCCGGCAAGAAGGAGAAGGTTGAGGTGACTGTCACCCCTTCGCTTATCGGCGACACCGAACTCCTTAACGCCCGCATCAATATAGTTGCCAATGATCCCTTGCATCCGTCAACGATGGTAAGGGTTGTGGCTGAGGTAAAATAATTTAAACACCCGCTTAAAATACCCTTGTAAACCATGAATCACATAGAGAACGATGAAAAATATAACGGTCTGACCGTCAATAGCGGTGTGGTGCAGCCACCCGTTGTGAATCCATATCTGCAGCGTCGCAAACGCCGTCCGCTCCCTTCTGTCTCAGAAATGGTGGAGGGGATATTGAAAGGTGATGTCACAATGCTTTCACGTGCGGTGACATTGGTCGAAAGCCTTTCGCCCGATCATCAGACATTGGCTCAGGAGGTGATTGAAAAATGCCTTCCACATTCGGGCAATTCACGCCGCATAGGTATCACCGGTGTGCCCGGTGCCGGCAAAAGCACCTCGATAGATGTGTTTGGTCTGCATGTGCTGAAAAAGGGTGGTAAGCTCGCCGTACTTGCTATCGACCCTTCAAGTGAGCGGACCAAGGGTAGTATACTTGGCGATAAGACCCGTATGGAGAAGCTTGCCGTGCATCCGTCGGCGTTCATACGTCCCAGCCCTTCTGCCGGCTCACTTGGCGGTGTGGCTCGTAAGACACGTGAGACCATCGTGCTGTGTGAGGCTGCCGGATACAACAATATATTCGTCGAAACCGTAGGTGTGGGGCAGAGTGAGACCGCCGTTCACTCCATGGTGGATTTCTTCCTCCTTATCCAGCTTGCCGGCACAGGCGATGAGCTTCAGGGTATCAAGCGCGGTATCATGGAGATGGCTGACGGCATAGTCATCAATAAAGCTGACGGCGACAATATCGGTCCCGCTCAGTTGGCTCAGGCGCAGTTCCGCAGTGCGCTCCATCTTTTCCCGCCTACAACATCGGGCTGGATGCCTGAGGTGCTTACCTATTCCGGCTATTACGAGATAGGTATCGAAGAGGTATGGGCGATGATTGACCGTTACTTTGATTTTGTGGAAGCCAACGGCTATTTCGAACGTAAGCGCAGCCAGCAAGCCCGCTATTGGATGTATGAGACCATTAACGAGCAGCTTAGAGCGCATTTCTATAACAACCCTCAGGTCGAGATGATGCTTGGCGAGAAGGAAGCCCGTGTGCTCGAAAATCGTCAAAGCTCATTCACGGCTGCCCGTGACGTGCTCGACTACTATTTTTCATCTTTAAGAAATGTTGATTGACATACTTATCCTTATCGGTGGCACCATACTTATTCTCGGTGGGGCTAATTTCCTCACCGATGGCGCCTCGTCGCTGGCTAAAAGCTGGGGCATTACTGACCTTGTGATCGGACTTACTGTTGTGGCGTTCGGCACTTCAGCCCCGGAGCTTGTGATCAGCGTCATGTCGTCTATAAAAGGTAACGCCGGTATTGCGATAGGTAACATTGTCGGAAGCAACATATTCAATATCCTCGTCATAGTTGGATGTGTGGCTCTTGTATCCCCGATAAAGGTCAAGCGGAGCTACATGTCAAACGAGATTCCGTTGGTGATACTCTCGGCGTTGGTGCTGTTTATATGTGCCAATGGCGTGATTCTCGACGGTGACTCTATGAATCAGATAAGCCGTGTGGACGGTTTGCTGATGCTTCTCTTTTTTGCGATATTCATGCGTTATACGCTCTCGATAGCCACTGAAAAACAGGTGACGGCTCCCACTCCGGAGGCTGCGAGTGAAGCAGTTGGGGTTGAGAAGGCTGATGAGGTAAAGACGTTACCGCTGTGGCGGTCGTTGCTGTATGTTGTCGGTGGTTTGGCTGCGCTGATGTATGGCGGTAACCTGTTTGTTGACGGTGCTTCCGGCATAGCCCGTGGGCTTAATGTCAGCGAGTCGGTGATCGGTCTTACTATTGTCGCCGCCGGCACGTCGCTCCCCGATCTCGCCGCATCTGTCGCTGCCGCGCTTAAGAACAAGCCCGGTCTTGCTGTCGGCAATATTATAGGCAGCAATATTTTCAATATTTTCTTCGTGCTTGGAGTCGCTTCCACAGTCTCCCCGCTTCCGCTCGGAGGGATTACCAATCTTGACTTCCTTGTGCTGATTGCCGCATGTCTGCTCTTTTGGCTGTTTGGCTGGTTTTTCAAAAAGCGCACTATTACCCGCGTCGAAGGCGCAGTCCTTGTGGCTTGTTTCATTGCCTACACGGTCTACCTTGTCGTCAACGCCTGAGCATTTTTGAGCATCTGACGCCACGTTTGCCGTCTCTGCATCCTTTGCATCTTTTGTTCCTATTGTCTCTTTTGCCTTTATTGTCTCTTTTGCCTTTATTGTCTTTTTTGCGCCCTTTGTCTTTATCTCCTCGTTTGCTATTCTTGCTTCCTTCGCTTCTCTGCGTCGTTGTGCCGCTTCACGGGCTTTACGTGAACGCTCCGCCGCTTTTTCAAGTTCGGGCAAGATAAGCGTATACACCAATTTGACTTGTGTGTTACGCAAATAAAGCAGCACATCTTTCTCGGCAAGAAAAAGCTCAATCATCCCCATAACTATCCCTATACCGTCAATAAAACATGGATTAATGCTCTTAAAAGCATCAAATATTCTCTTATTAAAATCCTTATAAGCCTTCGTTGAAATCTGTTTCATAGTATTAAGTTTTTAAGTTTAAGATTTAAATATTCAAGTTGTCATGTTGTCAAATTGTCAAATTGTCAAATTTTCAAATAGTCGAGTTGTCAAGTTCTCAAATTGACGTGTGAAGTTGTCGTATTGTCAAGTTGAAAACATGACAACAAAGATACACCCCCAAATCCCCAAAACAGTGCGAAAAATTCAATTTGATACCGAATGTCCCCCAATAAGCGACATGACTATTCCCAATATAGCAATTCCTTTTCGGTAATTGCTAAAGCTAAGGAATCCTGTTATAATGCCGGAGAATCTGTGTCTGACCATTTTGCGAACTTACGCAAAATGGTTCAGATTGGTTCTAACGCAGAACGTCAATTGATGATATTATGATGACGATATATGCTCGCTATCTTGTTGAAGACCTTACTGACTATATGAGGGAGAAAGGGTTATTAATCTAATCTGATTACATCTGTTTCGAATGCAGTAAATCCTGCTTTTGTGATAGGTTGGAATTTTATCTCTATCCGTTCCGGAAGATTTTTACCGTTAAGACCAAAAGCATCTGCAATTCCTTCAGGTGTCTCCGGAAATGTGTTTCGACAGGAGAACACGCACCATCTGTAAGGTCTTTTATTGATCCATTCCTGAATATCAGGTACTTCCATTAATATTTTAATGGCGTTTGACATTTGATATTTCGCATCGTTACGCTTACTTACTGGCTTGCCTTGTGACAATTCATTTATGATAATGTATTTATCATCTTTTTCAGAGTCGAAAACGATGTAATCGGGACGTTTTAAATTCTTTGTCACAATCTCAGGCAGATCATTCAATAACTTTTCATAGTTTACCACCACGATTTCAAGATGTGACGGATTATGATATGTCACACTCCCTACTCCGATCGGTTGGAAAAAATTCTCTTCTTTGTCAAGTAGATCAAACACTTCTGCGTTTGTAGTCTGAGCAGGCACTTCTGTTGGGACAGTTGCTTTCTCAGCCTCATCAATGTCTTTCCTATTGTTCAGGTGTGAGACAAATTGTGTTGAAAGTAAGTCCTTCATGGTAAGAACTGATTTTTTAGAAAGTGTTGATTTGTCTACTTATTAATATCATGATATTGGCTGTATATTTCCTCAATAGGATCGGAAAGCAGACGGGTATCAAAAATATCCTCTTGTTTAAGGTCATTTAAATAACCGTTATATATTTCAAAAACATCCATATCCTCCAATGAAAGATTCGCCTCGGATGTAATTCCATTTTTAGCTCTGATTGTCAACAAATTAAGATAATTGACTATATATGGGCTGTGAGTGGCTAACATTACTGTAAAGTCACATTCCCTATCTTGTCTATTGAAACAATTGTTGATTATGAAATCAATAAGTTGGCATTGACTTGTTGGGTACAATGATAATTCCGGTTCTTCGATGTGGAAATTGACAAACTTAGAGCTGATAGAGCCAAGATCTTTCTGCCCTTTAAATTGAGATAGACGGTCACTGATACTAAGAATATGGAAAATAGCTTTATTAAGCGCTGCTACCAAATCATAGTAGTGGGTAAAATACTCCATAATAACACTCAATGGAGTTACAGTTTGAGTGCCGGACGATGAATCGGTGAGATTAATAGAGTATATTCCGTTTTCTCCTTCTCCGGTGATTTTATACCTGTCACGGGAATTTTGACCTTTCTCAACTTCAAATTTGACATCAAGGCAGTCAATTTGCAGTTTCTTAACGACTTCAGTTGCTTTTTTATAATCGTCCAATGATTCTCTCAGGAAAAAATTCAGATTTTTCTGGTCTCCATTTCGTTGAAGTATTTCCGGAATCATGTTTCGTTTATCGGAAATGAAAGATATCTTTTCAAGAGAAATATCGTCCCAATCAGTTATATTGCCAACTTTTAGCCCTTTTTTGGTATATGAGATTTCGCATTCACCCTTTTTATATACAATGCAGGTCGAATCATTTACAAAGTCTTCCATACCGTTGTTTTTTAGGTATGTGCCGAAATCAAATGTGAAAGGAGAGCTATCAACTCCCGATAGTTTTAAGAATGACCTGATACATGCCATCTTAAATATCCATCGGAATAGGGCTACAGTCTTAAGAACCGTGCTTTTGCCACTGCCGGATTTCCCGACAAAAACAGTTAGCGGTCTTATATTTTCGATTTCAATATCTTGGATCGGTCCTAAATTTTGGATTGAAATACTCTCTTTCATTTTTAGATGGTGTATAGTTCTATTGCAAAATTAGCATAAAATAAATGATTTACAAACTTTTCAGAGCTTAAGACGTGAAAAAAGATAAGTTTATTATATCTCTTATTAAAGATAAAACAGCAGCCATGATGGTGCATGGCTGCTGTTTATGCTATAGTGGGATATATTACGCTATGTTAATAGCGCTTACAGCCCTCTGCCGTGGCAGTTTTTGTATTTTTTGCCTGAGCCGCAGGGGCATGGGTCGTTGCGGTTGATGCGCGGACCGGCTTTGATGGGCTGAGGTGCGGCAGGACGGCTTGCTCCCTGAGCTGCTGCACGTTGTGCATTTTCGCCCGGAAGATTTTCACGTGAAGCGCGATACTTGGAGTAGTCGTTGGCACGTTCAGGCATCGCTCTTTCAACCTTCGGTTGCGCCTTAGGTGCTTCCTGAGCCGGAGCCTCCTCATTCTGAGCCGGCTGTGCGGGTTGCTGAGGCTGTTGCTGAACATATATCTGACCACGCATCAAGGTTGACATTGCCTTGACATTAAGGTTGTTAAGCATGTTCTCAAAGAGGTGGAACGACTCAACTTTATAGATTACCAACGGGTCTTTCTGCTCGTAGGACGCATTCTGAACGCTCTGACGCAACTGGTCAAGTTCACGGAGATGCTCTTTCCAAAGTTCATCAATGGAGACGAGAAGCACAGCCTTGTGCCACTCCTTCACTATTGACTTGCACCCTGTGCGATAAGCCTCGTCAATGTCAACCACAAGATTGAAGAAACGTTTGCCATCGGTCATCGGCACAGCGATACGACCCTTGAATCCACGGTTTTCAACACAATCGGTAATTACCGGCATGGCAATGTCGATGATGCGCTGACGCTTGCGTTCAAAGGCTTCCTGAGCGGCTGCATGTATCTTTTCGATGGCATCCTCCTTGCTCATGTTGCGATATTCATCCTCGGTGAAAGGCACCTCGATAGTGAGAACACGGAAAAGCTCCATAGCAAGATCCTGATAGTCTGCCGGAGTGCTGTAATTGTTGACCATGTTCTCAATCACATCCCATATCATGTTGGCGATGTCGATACCTATACGTTCACCTATCAACGCATGGTGACGGCGGTTGTAGATATAGGTACGCTGCTTGTTCATCACGTCATCGTATTCAAGCAAGCGCTTACGGATACCAAAGTTGTTCTCCTCGACACGTTTCTGAGCGTTACCGATGGCGTTGGTCACCATCTTGCTTTCTATGCGCTCGCCCTCTTCAAGACCGAGAGTGTCAAGCATCTTCATAACACGGTCAGTGGCGAACAGACGCATCAAATTGTCTTCGAAAGATACGTAGAACACTGATGAACCTGGGTCGCCCTGACGTCCGGAACGTCCTCGGAGCTGACGGTCAACACGGCGTGACTCATGACGCTCAGTACCGATGATGGCGAGACCTCCCGCCTCTTTTACCTCGGGAGTAAGCTTGATGTCCGTACCACGACCCGCCATGTTGGTGGCTATGGTGACCATACCCTTCTTACCCGCATGAGCCACGATTTCAGCTTCCTTCTGGTGGAGCTTGGCGTTGAGGACATTGTGGGGAATATGGCGCATGGTGAGCATACGGCTCAGCAATTCGGAGATTTCAACCGAGGTCGTACCCACAAGTACCGGGCGTCCCTTTGACACAAGGTCCTGAATCTCCTCTATGACAGCCGCATATTTCTCTTTCTTAGTCTTGTAAACACGGTCGTTCATGTCGATACGTGCTATCGGCTTGTTAGTGGGGATAGTCACGACATCGAGTTTATAGATATCCCAGAATTCTCCTGCTTCAGTCTCGGCAGTACCGGTCATACCGGCAAGCTTGTGGTACATACGGAAGTAGTTCTGGAGTGTGATTGTGGCGAATGTCTGAGTGGCAGCCTCGACCTTAACACGTTCCTTGGCTTCGATTGCCTGATGAAGTCCGTCGCTGTAACGGCGACCCTCCATGATACGTCCGGTCTGCTCGTCCACGATTTTGATTTTACCTTCATCTATCACATATTCCACATCCTTCTCAAAGAGTGCGTAAGCCTTGAGCAACTGGGTCACGGTGTGTACACGCTCAGCCTTTATCGCATAGTCCTGCATAAGTTCATCCTTGCGCTGCTGACGCGCTACGGGATCCTCGATAGTCTCTGTTTCAGAGAGCAGGGCGGCGATGTCGGGGAGCACGAAGAACTGCGGGTCGTCACTCTTGCCGGTAAGCTCGTCAATACCCTTGTCGGTAAGTTCGACGCTGCGGTTCTTTTCGTCGATTACGAAATAGAGCGGGTCGGTCACCTTAGGCATCTCACGCTGATTGTCCTGCAAGTAATATGCCTCGGTCTCTAACATGAGGTTCTTCATACCTTCCTGTGACAGGAATTTGATGAGAGCGCCGTTTTTGGGAAGACCCTTGAACGCACGGAAGAGAAGCAATGCCCCTTCTTTGCGAGTCTCTTTATCCTCTGATGCGATTTTAGCTTTGGCTTCGGCAAGGATTTTAGTCACGAGACGGCGTTGCGCCTCCACAACCTTCTCCACATTGGGACGATATTCGTCAAACAGCTGGTCGTCACCCTTAGGCACGGGACCTGAGATGATAAGCGGTGTACGGGCATCGTCGATAAGCACCGAGTCAACCTCATCGACTATGGCGTAATAGTGCTTGCGCTGCACCATGTCGGCTGGCGACATTGCCATGTTGTCACGCAGGTAGTCAAAGCCGAATTCGTTGTTGGTACCGAAAGTGATGTCGCAGTTGTAAGCCGCACGGCGTTGTGCGGTGTTGGGCTGATGCTTGTCGATACAGTCAACGGTAGAGCCGTGGAACATATACAGCGGACCCATCCACTCGGAGTCACGTTTTGAAAGGTAATCGTTGACGGTCACCACATGAACGCCTCTGCCTGAGAGTGAGCGGAGGAACACCGGGAGGGTAGCCACGAGTGTCTTACCTTCACCGGTCGCCATTTCGGCGATTTTGCCTTGATGCAACACGATACCGCCGATGAGCTGCACACGGTAATGTACCATATCCCATGTGATTTCGTTACCTCCGGCAATCCAGTGGTTTTTCCAGATGGCATTGTCGCCTTCGATGCTGACGAAATCCTTCCCTTGGGCTGCAAGCTCACGGTCGAGGTCAGTGGCTTTAACCACGATGGTCTCGTTGGCAGCGAAACGTGCGGCAGTCTCACGCACAGTGGCAAATACCACCGGCAGATGCTCGTTGAGTTTGTCCTCGATGGTGTCAAGGATGGTTTTCTCGTTATGGTCGATCTTGTCCCATACGGGCTGACGCTCATCGAAAGGAAGTTCTTCCACTTCCACTTTAAGACGTGCGTTCTCCTCTTCGGGTGCGGATATGGCTTGTTTGATGTCAGCACGAACGGCATCGATGCGCTCACGGAGCTGATCTATTGTGAGTCCTTTCATTTCGGGCTCCAATGCCTCGATTTTTCTGACTATTGGTTCGATTTCCTTAAGGTCTCGGGTCGATTTGTTGCCGAAAATCTTTGTGAGGAATGATTGAAATGACATTTTATATTTTGTTTTCTGAATTTACGAATTTAATATGTTATCTTAAGTCGTTCTATCTCTTAGTCCAAGAGTATAACATCCGCTATTTATTTTTTCAAACGCAGCGGAGGGAGTGAGGCTGCGTTAGGCGATCTTATTCGCAGAAGCCGGGTCACAGTGGGGGCTATGGCACGGGCATCGACCGGAATGTCGATTGTCGTGGCTGAAAGTCCCGGTGAAAGTATGTAGACAGGTGATGTAGTGGCGATATTTCTTACCACAGGGAGATGCGTCTGATTAGAGCTTTCCGCATCACCATCAGAAATTTCCCATCCGGGGTTGACCATTACGAGGAGGTCGCCGGCGTATGTGGGAGATGTGTTGCGTTGGAGAGCCAAAGGCTCATCGCCGGCACGGCGAGCAAGTATGTCGTCGATGGTGTAGACACTGCTTACACCGCTCATGCGGGCAAGGAAATCGGCTGACTCACGGCGTAATTCCACCTCGTTGAGCCCGCGTTCCTTTATAAGTTTATGATTTAGGAAGAAGTATCCGTTATGGTAGCCGTTTATGTAATCTCCGTTGCCATGGATAGCCATGAGGTAGAGATTAAGCAGAGAGATGGCACGGCGGGGGGAGAATTGTCCTGACGGTATGTTCCACCGCTCTTCGTCACGTTTTCCTCCCGCAGGGGCGGGTGTGCCGGCTATGAATACCATAGTGTGATCCATGCCGGGACCTTTCTCTATAGCCCGGAGGATATTGGCTATGTCGGAATCGAGACGGATGTATGCGTCCATGGTCTCAATTCGGTTGTCAGCCTCACGTCCGTAACGGTAGGGCGATACGTTGAAGCCAAGATTGAGCATGTCGGTGAAACCCCTTGTGCCGAGTTTCAGCGAGGAGATATAGTCAATCCCCACGTTTGCGATTTCCCTGTTGGCAGGGGCGGAGGTTTTGAATGCTGTGAATCTGTTGGGTTCACGTGCCGGGAATGTATGGCGGAACGGATATAGTTTTTTATATTCCGGAAGGTCGGGATAACGGTCGAGAGGGAGAGCGGGATTCCAAGAGAGTGTGTCAAGTCGGGAAGCGAGGGTCACACCATAGTTACGGCGTGATACCGCTGCAGGGACATCCTTGTAAAAAGTCGATGTGCTCCATTTGCCGTTCACGTCGTTGATCCAGAAGCCGCTGTTGCCTGCGTGTCCTGCGAGGATTATGGCAATCTGCGCATCGGGAGCCACTGAGTGGACCAGCCCGAGACCACCGTCCGATATGCGAATCTCATCGCTGACGGTCGATACTTTAAGCGCTTCGGGTGAGAATGTCTCATTTGTGAAATTGCCTATCTTGGCAGCGTCAAGGAGTATGGGATAGTCGATTTTCGCTTCCGAATTCCATACCCTTGCGGCGGGAATTCCGTTGACACCCGGCGATGCGCCGGTCATCAGTATGGCAGTGGCTGCCGTGGCATCAATCCCGGGACCGAAATCCACGTTTTCTATGGATACGCCGTTTTCGATAAATCTGTTGAACCCGTTTTTCCCGAAATTGTTTCGGAGAAGGTTGATATAGTCGGCGGTAAGCCCCTCAACGAAGATACCTACCACGAGAGTTGGACGTGGAGCCGGCTGTTGAGGTTGCTGGGATGTGCCGGCAGGGGTGAGTTGCCGTGCGGACAATGAAACCGGCGTAAAAACACCGATACCCATCGTCACTAATGAAGCGACGAGCACGGAGGCGAGATGGGTGGTGAGCGGTGAGTTTTTACGCATATAATTTGTTGTTACGATGTTTAAACGTCAAAATATAAGCCAATGCTCGCATCGCATCCGCTGCCATGAGTGGATAGAATGCGGGATTGGGGGACTGGATGCCACATAAAAAAATGACAGCCAATAGGATTAGGAGTGCAAAGTTAACAAATTGATAGGAATATACCAACATTTTGGCGCTTTTTACCCACACGGCTATCGCTCCGATGAAACAGAACGGGTTGAGCCATAAATATAGCCAGTTTGGGGAGGTCGCCTCATGCACTGAAACGAAGATGAGGAAGGTGAGTATCAAACCGAGTATCCCGTAAAGTCCGAACATCAGTGTGTCGAATAATCTTGACCATGCCGAACCTTGGAATGAACGATGCCTGATCTGTGATATGGTGAGAATCAGGGATATGGCTGCTATGACACAGCTCCAAAACATAGGTGTGAGCCACCAAGGTGTGGGAGGCAGCACTGCTGAGCCGTCTGTGGCGTTTGTGAGATAGCGGGTGGCGCTGACTATCGGTGTCCCGTCGGGCTTCTTGGCTGTCGTCATCATTATCTCAAGGCTTTCAGGGGCAAATGCGGCTTCCCTAAGCTCTATTGGGCGGTCAATGCCATTGCCGAGGGCGAGGTCAATGCCGAACTGATACCAAGGGTATGAGGCATGGAAACTGCGCATCGCATCACGGAATGTTGATTTGACCTCCGGACGTAGGTCGGTCCCGTTGAAAGACAGAGTGTCACCCATCGCTTTTTCCACTATGCGGAGCGGTCGGGTAGAACAGTTGTCGAGCACGTAGTTGTAGCGGTATACACGGTTCTCAGGAAGTAGATTCTCCGATACAAGCCTTTGGAGTTCAGCTATCTGCTCGGGAGTCAGGTTGAGATCCTGCTCCACGACTGAGCGTCCCTGTCGGTCGTATGCTCTCAGGAAATATCCTGTCGGTGCAACTCCGACACTGTAGTCAGTTTCACCCTTTACGAAACGGTAGACGAAATTCGGAGCGTCGAAATCAAAAAGCCCCCAGTTTACCACTATATCCTCCCCTGTTGAGGGCTTGACGAATCGTAAAGCCGAATGACCTTCAAGCTCATAGATATTGGCACCGGCACGGCATGTGAGGAGCGACACTTTGTAAGTGTCGTCGGCAGCTTGTGCCGAAATCGAGTCGGCAGGGGCTGCGATTGCCATTACAGGTAGCAGGAATGTAAGTATGAGAAGCTTGATTTTAGTCATCATCTATCCGAGTAGCTTTGAAATATTTTCGAGAGGGAGAATGGTGAACACCGGTTTGCCGTAAGGGGTCAATGACGGTGACGGCAGCCTGAACAGGTCGCTTATCAGCCGGTCCATCTCTCCGGCGGTGAGGGGCTGTCCTCGTTTTATGGCACTGCTGTGGGCGAGCGAGATTGCTATTTTCTCGTGAAGTGTCGAAGCGAGTTCCTCGCCGGTTTCGGTGACATTCTCTATCATCGACAGGAGTGTGTCACGAGGGTTAGCGTCTTTGAGGATAGAGGGGATACCGTTTATGCTCCATGTGTTGTCGCCGAGGGGTGAGAGGTTAAAACCAAGCTCCTCAAGCGCAGGGGCAATGTCGGTAAGCACGGCATTTTGTGCAGGTGAAAGTTCCAGCATGTCAGGGAACATAGTGGACTGTGACACGAAAGCCCCTTCGGAAGCTTTCTGTATGTATGTGTCATAGAGGATGCGGACATGTGCCCTGTGTTGGTCAATTATCATCAATCCTTCACGAGCCGGTGTGAGAATATATGAGTTTTTGAGTTGTAACGTGGCTGAGACCGCAGGTTCAAGCTCCATTTCGATGTTGGGGGCTTTGTCCTCGGCGGTTTCGCCTGAAATAACGTCATCGCCTGATATATTGTTCAGCTTGCTTTCAAGCATCGAGGCGTAACCGTCGTCACGTTTCTTCACGAAGTCGTCATAAAGTTGTTCCCAGTTCTGAAGATGATCGCCGGAACCGCTGTTGAACGATGATTGCCGTGAGCCTGACTTCCCTGCGGATGTGCTTTTAGGCATGACAGGTGTGGCAAACGGATTGTAGGCGGTGTCGAGCTGCACTTCATGCTGGGCGTAGGCATCGGGAGCGAATACAGGGATGTCGGGCGCATCCTCCACGTCGAAGTCAATGGAAGGCGCGGCGTTGAAGCGTCCGAGCGATTCACGTATGGCTGCCGTGAGAATCTGCCATATAGGCTGTTCATTCTCAAACTTTATCTCATTTTTGGTGGGATGTATGTTGACATCGATGGTCTCAGGATCGACACGCAAGTTGATGAAATAGTTTGGCTGCTCGTCGGCAGGTATAAGCTGTTCGTAGCACTGCATCACCGCCTTGTGGAAGTACGGATGACGCATGTTGCGCCCGTTTACCATGAAATACTGGAGGGCGTTGCGCTTTCGTGCGTTTTCGGGGAGTCCGATGAATCCGTTTATGCTGACGATGGATGTGTCGGTGTCGATAGGTATGAGCTGCTTGTCGAGGTTTTTCCCGAAAAGGTCAGTGATTCGTTGCTTCAACGACGCCTTGCGGAGTGAATGGAGCGTCACATCGTTGCTTATGAGTGTGAAATCCACACCGATGTTTACCAAAGCGAGACGCTCGAATTCCCTCATTATATTGCTAAGCTCCACAGAGTCCTTCTTCAGGAATTTGCGGCGGGCGGGGACGTTGAAAAACAGATTTTTCACCATCAGATTGCATCCCTGCACACACGCTTCCGGCTGCTGGCTTTCCACCTTGGAGCCGTTGATTACAAGACGTGTGCCTACGGTCGCATCCTTGTGCATGGTGCGAAGGTCAACCTGCGAAATAGCTGCAATGGAAGCCAATGCCTCACCTCGGAATCCCATGGTGTGAAGGGCGAAGAGATCATCGGCATGTTGTATCTTGGATGTGGCGTGACGCTCGAAAGCGAGGCGAGCGTCAGTGTCGCTCATTCCCACGCCGTTGTCTATTACCTGAATCAGTGTCCTTCCGGCATCTTTAAGCACTATGGTGACAGATGTGGCTCCGGCATCGATGGAATTTTCCACCAACTCCTTTATGACCGATGCGGGGCGTTGTATCACTTCGCCGGCAGCGATCTGATTAGCCACAGAGTCAGGAAGGAGTTTTATGACGTCACTCATTTTTCAGTATTTTCCTTATTTTCGGGTTCGGTTACAGGTGTTGAGGAGGGTATAGGTGGTGTTGCCGGCATGTCGGGAGCATCCTGCGGATCTTCCGGACTGTCAGAGGTGTCGGGGAGGTCAGCCCCTTGTGCCGCATTTTGAGCCTCAGGGTTATCCTTAGCTCCCTGTATGCTTAAGTTGAGAGAGTCAGCCTCACTCTTTAAGCGCTTAATGTCAGGAACCGGGATTGAGTCTATGAAATTCAGCGCAGAGTCCGGCAACACTTGCTTCAGTGAATCCAATTTGGATGCCGCTGTGCCGAGCGAGTCGGATATAGCCGCCGGTGTCAGAGCCGGAGCTGAGGGTGGGGTGTCGGGCACCTGAGGTGTCGGAACTTCACGCCCGGTTGCGCTCCCTCGGACTATGTAGGCATCGGGACGCACCTTTGAGAATATCTGCATTGTCCTCAAATCGTCCATTTCGGGAGGATAGTCAAACACTTCGTCAGGTGCCATAGGTCTGAGCGGCTCAAACCAACGGAACACGGGGAGGAAGTAGGATGAACGTTTTGCAAGATATAACGGTGTGACCTTACCGGTGGTCTCCGGCCACATCTTAATGCTGTCGATCTCTCCGTTCTTGAAATGGGCATCCATGTAGCTGCTCTCGGTGTAGGAGAACTTGTTGTAGGTGGAGTCATTCTCCATCGGGAACATGATGGTCTGCACATTACCTTCCACGTACAGGCGGCGGAGGGTGGTATCATTGAACCATGCCGTCATGTCGGCTCCGGTGAGCTGGTTGTAACAATCCTCGCCAATGTGCTGTGCCACGACGCCGGTCTCGGGGAGACGCGCCCAGTCGGTGGTGGAGTCGTTGAAATGAACGTAGACCACATTTCCTACTATCTGCTTGTCACCGTTCCATATCACGGGGTGATAGTACATGTACATTATAGAGTCACGTTCCACGATGCTCATTGAGTCGCAAAGCCCCTGAAGGTCGGTGCGGAAGAATCTTACACGGCGGAATGCGTTGGTGACCTTGGTTGAGTCGGGGAGCATATAGGCGGTGATGGTGTCGCCGTGGAGATAGAGGGTGTCGGTGGAGGAATACTCCATAGCTAAAGCGTTGCCGGTGACGAATGCGCTGTCCTTAAGCTCGTCATAGAAGCCGTAGTCGCCATGTATGGCTGACTGATTGGCTGAGTCGGTCATTATCATGTTGCCGAACGCTTCGCCGAACCCTTTGTCACGGTCGTAGAACAGTGTGTCGCCGGTGAGGGTGTTACCTCTGCGTGTATGCACCATTGAACGGTTATACAGGTCGGCGAGACCGAGATTTGTGTCGTAGAATCCGGATGAGGAGTTTATCTCGCCATCCTTGTTTATGATGCGTGTGGGACACATGAGCTGCGCCACACGGGTGTCGGTGTTGTAAGTGAGGGAGTCGGTATACATTCTCAGCGTGTCGTTGGGGCGCGGTCCCATCAGGTCAACGTTGAGATAGAAAAATGCGTCCTTGGTGGCGGGATAGTAGTACCCTTGAAGTGAGTTGAGGGTGTTTTGCTTATCTCTCAAAGTACCCCCGGTCTGGTAGTAGCCCACATCCTCATAAAGGTCGTAGAAGAACACATCGGTGGTCAGAGAGACGTCACGGTTGATAAGGCGCACTTTCTTGCCGGGATAAGCTCTCAGCTCGGCAAGCTCTTCGGTGCCGTCGTAATATAGCTCGTCGCTGTAGACAAACAGGGTATCCCCCTGTTCCATCCTCACATTGTTGAATGCGTCAAACGAGCCGGTGCCTTCGTTGAGTCGGGCACTGTCGCAGAACATGAACATGTCCTCCTTGCGTATGCGCACATTCCCCACGAGTATCTGTATCCCTGAGTCGATAGCCTCGTTGTGTAGCAGGCGGTCGGCATGGAGGAGAATCACCTTCCCCGGTTCGTGTGGATTGGCGTCAGGAACGGTGGGACGTATCACCGGTTTGCGTGGCTGTGGCGCACTTTTGGCTTCAGGCGCTTTGGCAGTCCCGTTTTTCGGGGACTGGGCGAGCATGGCAGGGAGTGAAATCACCGCCAATGCGATTAGAGCCAATAGCGAAGAGCGTTTCAATGTATTGAACTGTAGATTGATTGATATTTGCGGTTAGTTGTTCTTAATCCAGCCGGAGTTTTTGAACTCGCAGTCGCGCCATCCGTCCTCGATGCGGATATAAGTGTCTTTAATCTTGTTGCTGAGCCATTTTTCAAGCACTTCGTTGCGTTTGGCGTTTTCATATAACCCCTTGATCTGCTGATAGTCGTCCGACAAGTTTGCACGGTGACCCTCGATGCGGTTTGAGAGCTTCACTATAGCTACCATGTCCTGACTTGTCTTCGGGTCTTTCATTATGAACGCCTTTGACACTTCGCCGGGCTTGAGGTTGCTGACTTCACGTGCCACTTCCTGCGGGAGGTGTGCCATTTCGAATCGTGGGCTGCCGGTGACGTCATTCACCATCACGCCACGGTTGTTACGGGTGTTTTTGTCGCTTGACACTACGCCTACAGCTTCCTCGAATGTGAATTTGCCGGCAAGCATGTCGCTACGCAATGAGTCAACACGGTTGACAGCCTCGATAAGGTCTTTCTCAGCCACACGAGGTTTGAGAAGTATGTGGCGGACATTCACACGGTCGCCTCGCTTTTCAATAAGCTGGATGATGTGGAAGCCGAACTCCGATTCCACAATCTTCGACACTTTCTTGGGGTCGTTAAGGTTGAATGCGACAGCGGCGAATTCAGGCACGAGTTCACCACGACCCATGAATCCGAGTTCACCGCCACGACCTGCGCTGCCGGGGTCTTCGGAATAGAGGATGGCGAGTGTCGAGAAGTCACGCTCACCCTTGGTAACTTGGTCGGAGTAGTCACGCAGACGCGCCTTCACGGCGTCGATCTCTTCACGAGGGATTGCCGGAGCCACGGTGAGGATCTGCACTTCCACCTGCATTGGCACGTAGGGTATACTGTCCTCGGGGAGACGGTCGAAGTAGCGGCGCACGTCAGCCGGGGTGGCTTTGATGTCACCTGTGAGTTTGCGCTGCACCTCCTGTATGCGTCCGCGGTTAGCCACCACTGTCCTGAGCGATTCACGCAGGTCGGGGATGGATTTGCGGAACATCTGCTCGACTTTCTCCTTGGTGCCGAGTGAGTTGATGTAATAGTTTATCTGGGCTTCCACCTGCTGCATCACCATGTTGTCAGATATCTCGACGGTATCGATTTCTGCCTGATGGAGATATAGCTTCTCGATGGCAAGTTGCTCGGGTATCAAACAGTATGGGTCGCCGTTGATGGGGACCTTTTCGTATAGCATGTTCTGGTAAGCCTCTTCGATGTCAGACTTCCATATCGGCTGGTCACCGACCACCCATGCCACCTCTTCGGCAACATTGTCAGTCCCTGCGGAGACGTATGCGGCTCCCATCAAAACGAGCACGCTTACCAGTATCATTGATTTGATTTTCACGTGGTTGTAAGCTGTTAAATGTGATAAAACTGAAATTAACCCCCAAAGGTACAAAAAATCTTGGAAAAGATTGAAAAATTTAGAGCTATTAACGAAAGAAGAGGGGTTAGATGGATATGGGTTTATTGCATTTGCAGGCTGAATATGATGGAGGTGCTTTTATTACCTATTGAAAATTAGAGAGTAAAATCGTTGTAGGAAAGTTGGATTAGGAAAATTTGCCTGTGGTAAGCTCGTTTTCGAGGAAGTTATACACGTAATGAGGACTTTGAAAATATAGACCTGTTTTTTCATCATGCAGTTTGCTATATGTGTCCGAAGTGTAGAATGTGTTTAAGGCATGTTCTAAATCCATATTCCGTTTCTCCATAAGCAAGAGTATTATGTCTCTTGTCATACATTCTATCATATATTCCTTTTCGCTCATATCTTTTTCAATAATTTGATAGCTTTTTCTGTCCCGAAATAATATTGGAAGGTCACACCTTTCAAGTACTTTATGCGTTCAATGAAGGTCTGAAAACTGATGTTGTTTTCAATATAATTACGGATTTGTACTCCAACTTTATCGTTTGCTATAGGTCCGTATACTATATCATAATCATGAATCGGTAAATCTCCATTCGGGTTATTTCTGTTGGCAAAAACGAATTTAGCCCAATCTTCACTATAATCATTAAAAACTTTAATCTTCAAATCGGCTGACGATGGCTCGGAAAGCATATTTTCGTCAAATTCGAAAGCGGTGACGATGGGAGATGAATCCATTTGGGCTGCTTTGTAGGCTGCCATTGCAGTAGCCTGTTCTATTTCAGCCGACAGATAAAATCCTTTGCCAAAATCCTTGTTTGGTTTTGACTTGGAAAGGTCGATAGCTTCGATTTCTTGATATGAGCCGTGATAAAGTTTCATGCGATCGCTCCCCCATGGCGGCGACAATACGCTGTGATGTCATCGACCACTTCTCGAATGTCGAGTGTGTGGGCGATGTCATAGTGCTTGTTAAGAAAGGATATGCCATTGAACCGTTGGAGATAACGGAATGCCTGAGCATCAGTAAGTTGTTTTTTCTTGGCAAATTCCCCTATAACAATAACTATAAATTCAACTTTATTTCGGGCGTCATAGTTCATAGGCAGAATCAGAATACAATAGTATATCGCAAAGATAATGTTAAATTTGATAATTGCAAAGTTATGATGGGAAGATTTATAATTTGTGACGGTAGGGTGGTAGATTAGAGGAGGAGGCAGGCGTCGCCGTAGGAGAGGAAGCGGTAGGCGGGGTTGGAGAGGGCGTAGGTGTAGAGGTCACGCCATGTGGGCGCAATGTATTGCGCCTGTGCTGGGGAGGGAGTTGGGTCTTTTTCGGGCTGGGAGGAGTTGGAGGAGGGGAAGGTGTTTTTTGGGGGCTGGGAGGTTGGAGTGTTGGTTTTTTCGGGTTGAGATAGGAAGGCGGAGACGAGGAGGAGGAGGGTGGAGCGGGGCTGGTGGAAGTTGGTGACCATGCCTTTGACTATGCGGTAACGGTAGCCGGGGGCTATCATGAGCCGTGTGGATGCGATGAAGGTGTTCTCGCCGGTTGCATCGAGATGGCGGAGGATGGCTTCCATGGAGGCTTTCACGGAGAGGTTGGGGTGGGTGGGAGTGGAGGGGTCGGGGGAATCGGGGGAATCGGACGAATCGGAGAGATCGGATAAGTCGGATCTGTCAGATAAGTCTGATCTGTCAGATAAGTCAGATAAGTCGGATTTGTCCGATTTGTCTGATCTGTCCGATCTGTCCGATAATTCCGATGCTTTTGTCGTCGGGAGGTAGGGATACCATTGGGGGAGGGTGTCGGAGGGGAGCTGTTGGTGTAGGCGGCAGCCGAGGTGGTATAGGCTTTCGAGTGTGCGCACTGAGGTGGTGCCTACGGCTATCACCTGCTTGTCGGTGCGTGACAGCTCTTCGATCAGCTCACGGGGCACGGCTATGAATTCGCTGTGCATCTCATGCTCGCCGATGGTGTCGCTTTTCACAGGCTGGAAAGTCCCTGCGCCCACATGTAGCGTGATTTCACGGCGTGGAATACCACGCTCGTCGATGGCTGAAAGCACCTCGGGCGTGAAGTGCAGTCCTGCGGTGGGAGCCGCTACAGAGCCTTCGATATGGCTGAATATGGTCTGATAGTCGGCAGAGTCGCTGTCCTCGGTGTTGCGGTTGAGGTACGGTGGTATGGGTATCTCCCCTACAGCGGAAATGATGCGGCTGAATGTCACCTCAGGGGCATCCCATGAAAATTCCACAACAGAAGTGTTGCCTGAACGTGACACTCTTGTCGCTGAAAGTGTAAATTCGTTGCCATCGATACTCAAAGGCATGGTGAGCGCCCCGCTTTTCCAGCGTTTTGAATTACCCACAAAACATGTCCATGAGCACCGTGAGGTAGAGGCGAAACTTACCGCATAGTCGGCAGGCTCGCACGGTTCAAGGCAAAATACCTCTATGAGCGCTCCTGTGCCGTCGTCGCCCTTACGGAAACGGAGTCGGGCGTTTATGACACGGGTGTTATTGTATATGAGCATCGAATCTGCCGGAAGCAATTCAGGCAGCTCCTTGAACTTATGGGTGGATATGCCGCCACGTGCGTCCTTGACAAGCAGCAGGCACTCGTCGCGCTGCGCAAGAGGATGTTTGGCTATGCGTTCGTCAGGGAGGGGGTAGTCAAATTCGTCAATTTTAATTTCCCGGATGCTCATTGTGTATGGTTCTATCGGTTTAAAGTGATTTCAGGTCAGAGATGGCTTTCACAGGGTCGGCTGCACGGAACACATAGCTGCCAGCCACGAGAATGTCGGCGCCGGCTTCGATAAGTGCCGGGGCAGTGTTGAGGTCAACTCCTCCGTCTATTTCGATGGTGGCTTCGGAAGCTGAACCGTCGATCATCGCACGGAGCTGTCTGACCTTGTTTACAGTCTGGCGAATGAACTTCTGACCTCCGAAACCCGGATTGACGCTCATAAGCAGCACCATGTCAAGCTCCTCGATGATATCTTCAAGAAGCATCACGGGTGTGGCAGGGTTGAGTGTCACAGCGGCACGCATCCCGGCATCCTTGATGGTGTGGATCACACGGTTGAGATGGGTACATGCTTCCCAGTGAACATTCATTATGGCAGCTCCGCAGTCGCGCACCTGTCCCACGAAACGTCCGGGGTCCATGACCATCATGTGGACATCGAGCGGCTTTTCAGCTATTTTGCTGATGGATGAGATAATAGGGAAGCCTATGGTGATGTTTGGCACAAACATACCATCCATCACGTCAATATGTATGAGCGAGGCTTCGCTGCGGTTGACCATTTCCACGGCTTCTGCGAGATGCGCGAAGTCGGCGGCGAGTAGTGAGGGTGCTACCTGAATCATTGTGTTTTAAGGTTAAAGAGTTGTGTCAGAATGAGTTACATGCGGAGGTGTCAGACTACAGGCTTTTTCCTCGGCTTGAAAGCACTCCAGAGTATTACTCCAAGGCATATCAGACCGATGCCAAGCCCCACGTAAGTGAGATAGTCGTTATATTCCTCCACTTTTGCGAAAAGCTGTTCCTTCGGCACCATTTTGCCGAGCCAGTAACCGAGCGAGGCAAGCACGACATTCCATGTCAATGCGCCGAGTCCGGTGAACAGGATGAATTTACCAATATTCATGCGCGCAAGTCCGGCGGGGATCGAAATCAGCTGTCGCACCGCAGGGATTAGTCTGCCGAAGAATGTGGAGGCGGCTCCATGTTTGTCGAAATACTCTTCGGCATGGCGCACTTTTGCCTCGTCGATCAGACATGCGTGTCCGAAACGGCTGTTGGCAAACTTGTAGACTATCGGGCGACCTATCCACACGGAGAGATAGTAGTTGATAAGCGCACCGATTATGGCTCCTGCGGTAGCGAGCGCCACTACCATCACTATGCTTACGTCACCCTTGGTGCAGGCAAGATAAGCAGCCGGCGGCACTATGACTTCGGAGGGAAATGGGATGAAAGAACTTTCGATGATCATAAAACCCAACACCAGCAGGTAGACTGTGGTGGCATCAGCCACAAGGAATTTTGCCATTATGCCGGCAGGGTCGAATATCGCTAAAAGCGGAAGTGATTCAAGCATTTTTACAGCGTATTTTTGATTAGTTGAACATGAAAAATAATTATCTGAAACGTATAACGTGATAATTATGTCGGTAGTTCAAAGTGCAAATTTACGAAGTTTAGTTGACATATCGTCGATATGGATTATAAAAAGTATTGTTTTGCTACAAAGCGGTTTCGGCAAAGCGGTTCGGCACGGCATAAAAAAAGTCAGGGACCGCCTCACGGTGCCCCCTGACCAATCCTAATTACTTTATATCAGTATTATCTATTAAGACAAATTGTATGGTTTAAGTGTTATGTATTTTCTTTTGAGCAAAATCAGAGTTAATTGCGTTTGGTGACGAGCGACTCGTTATATTTGCCTTCGCCATACCAATCGCCGTTTTCAGGTGCATTGAGCCAGTCGTTGAAACCAACGTAGGCATCGTGAATTTTTTTACCTTCACGGGGCCATAACCAATCGTTACCCACACATATCATCTGTGGCGCTATGCTGTTTACATTATGGTCGGCAGCGGGAGCCTCGATTTTTGTTATACCTTTGTTTTCAGGAATAGAAGTCTGTAGGATGAGATCTCCAGTTCCGGTCTGAAGGGTGAATGGGGTGTCCTTGCTGTTTATGGCAATAATCCAGAATCCTCCCATGTTGTTTTTGCCTTCGTCTGTCGATTCGTATTTTTTATGCATACCGAGAGTATAGTCGCCACCGGGAACATTGAATGTTACAGGTTTGCCTTTTGTTGAGGCTGATGCGCCTACGTTAGTAGGTACGGTTGGGGCTTCCTCTCTACCTGTGAGCCATGAGTGGAATTCATCGACTAACATGTAGTTTTGAACATTTGCGGATTCATAGTCGTCTTTTGAGGTGCAGACCTTGCCTGTATACATGAGGTAGACGGGTAGGGTACCACCTGCGGCAAGTGGTGTGACGGTCACTTCGGTATACGGGTATGTAGCGGTGCCGTCTTCGGCGGTATCGTCAGTGTAATTTTTAGAGACTGTTGTCACGCTCGCTACCACGTCGTTGAAGTCCCAGTCGCAAGTACCTCCAAGGTCCTCAGCAGCTATCAGATATTCGTATTTTTCGGGTTCGGGGTTATCTTCGTCTTCCACATGGGGAATCTTTTCAGGCTCGATTGATGTGATGAAGAACATCATGTCGTTCAAGTCATGTACATCCCTGCCCCAATCTTCAAAACCAAGCACTCGGTAATTGCCTGTAGGAGCGTTATACATATAAGTTGCGCCAAATACGTTTGAGCCTCCCACTGTGGGATTATATTTTGCTTCTGAGTAATAGCGGGTGTATTTGTCTGGAATAGGAAGTTTTGTCGTTGGATCTAACTCTAAACGTACGATGTCAACATTGTCAATGGTCGGTTTATCCTCAGCAGGATAACCATGCCATACACGTATATACATTCCAAATTTTGTCCCCTCGGCAATTTTTACATGAATACCACGAGATTTCCATCCTTTTACTTCTCCACCGGGGTGGCTATTTGTACTGGTACCGGGATATATCCAGTTATTAAATGGACCAATGGCAATGTTTGTTATTTTTACATGTGTAGCATCGGCTGGCTCGCAAAGAATGTCAGCTAAAAATAATTGATTGGTATGATCCCAATAGTTTGGAATTTCTTTAATATAGCTTAGGTCAAAATAATCGTCATAATTTGATACGAAATACCATACATCTTTTTCTCGCCTTTCAATAAGCCAACGACGTTTAAAAGTCTTCCAATCTTCGGGTGTAAAATCTAAGAAGCTATCATGTCCGCTATTGTTATATTTTAACGGATTAAGTTCGTCTGAAAGCTTGTCATTAGGAATGATCATTGGTTTATTCTCATCTTTCAGAGGAATATTATCTTTTGCATCTGCCATATTTGGAGTCAGAGGGTCTTCTTTAATATATAGCAAATTTCCTTTTGTCCCATCAACCGGAGTAATCTTATTTGTATAAAATGGTACTAATACCATTTCGTCCCCATCGATATAGTAAATACCAAGGGTGTTATAACTGTTAGTTTGCCAGTATACAGGATAAATTGTAAATTCTCCGTTAGACACGAAACTGAAGTTTTGTGTGACTTTTCCAAGATTGTCTTGGTTTTCAGGAAGATAATTTTGGAATGCAGTTACACCTTCATCAGTTAATGGACGGTAATCGGTTCGGGTTATTTCAACTTTGCTGTCATGTTTCTCCCAGATGGCGCGGCTTGATTTTGTGGTGGTGACGGTGCCTCCGACGGTGGTTTTGAATTGGCGTCCGTCAACGTTCACTATGAGGTCGGACACACCTTTGGGGATGGTGAATTTTATGGTTTCACTTCCCTTTACGTTTTGATAGTCGGCAAAGATGTAACGCTTCCCTTTGATGTCAGCGAGCACTTCAACGTGAGATGGTGACGATGTGACAACAGTCACTGAGCCTTGAGTAGCATTGTTCCAGTCATGGTTAGGGTCAACTACACCGAATTGTTTGATGAATTCGCGTGCATAAAGTTCACTTTGTGGAATTTCGATTTGCTCTGTGGTGCAACCTGACAGTGCAATTCCCGTAGTTAGGAGTGAGCCGGCAAAGATTTTGTAAAACTGCATACTCTGTCTTAGTAATAATGGTTGTTAGGTAGATGAATAATGATCGGCACACACTAAATAATAATATTTTAATCTTATGTGAATGATTTTAGTGTGTGAACTGATTTAAATTTTCATAAAAAACTAAGTCAGTTCTATAAGCTGGACAAAGTTACTACTAAAAATTACCCCCCCCAATTTTTTAACTAACATTAACCTTTAATAACACAAACGTAACTACTCACCTTTGCAAAGGTGAGTAGTTAACAGGTTGGGTAGTGTGGTTGTGGTTGGAAAATGAGGTTTTTGTTCGTGATGTAGGGATGCTCCCCGGAGCATCCGAGGGGAAATTGCGTGTTTCAAGCCTGTTCCATTCGGATGCACCGGGGGTGCATCCCTACTTCTAATTGCTCAGGATATGCTATGTTGTTAGATCGGGAAGGGGGGCAGGCGGGGGTGGATGTGTCAGGCTGGGAGGATTCCGGCGGCGAGGAAGAGGTGGCGGTAGGCTTCGGCTTTCTTTTCAAGCTTGAGGGGGTATGCCCGGGAGGTGGATGGCATTCGGGTTATGTGGAGAGTTCGGGGGGTGAAGGGTGCGTTAAGGGTATAATTGGTGGTGATGATTTCTCCGATTTTGGGGAGTGGGGTTGAGGTGATCTGGGCTATGACTCCGGCAGCTTTTTCGCCTGTGGTGGCAATAAAGTCGCAGTCGGGCATCTCATTAAGCAGCGCATCGAGGTTAACTGGCTCAACGATTTCAAGAAACTTGTCGGCAGCGTTGTCCTTCAGGCGTCGCACAGCCGCCCCGGTGTCGTGCAGGGCTATCTTCTTTTCACGGAGGAAGGCTTCAATGTCGTGCTGACGGAAAGCCCCGGTAGAGGTGTCACGGAAATGCTCGCTATCGTTGTAGAATATCAGTCCCATTATTCGCCAGAAGTCATTGGTCTTGTTCGGGTAGTAAAATTCCATGGACCAGCGTATGGGTTTGGGTGGGAAAGTACCCATGATGAGGACTTTGGCATCACGGGGTATGAATGGCGGGAAGGGATGACGTTCCAACATAATATAAATAATATAATAGGTGGGGTTAAATTCAGGAAATACAGTCTATGTATATAACAAAAAACAGGCGGGTCAGATGGGCTGACCCGCCAATATTTTTTTGAGAGTTTAATCGCCGATGATTAGGCGATTGAACAGAACTCAGTGTCCGTGTTATTCCTTCACACGTTCCATGTATGAACCGTCACGGGTATCGATGCGCACTTTGTCGCCGATATTGCAGAAGAGGGGCACGCGTACTTCGGCACCGGTCTCAACTGTAGCGGGTTTGAGGGTGTTAGTAGCGGTATCACCCTTGATGCCCGGCTCGGTGTAAGTGATTTCGAGCACTACGCTGGTAGGCATTTCGCAAGTGAGGATAGTGTCGGAAGCGGCGTGAACCATAGCTTCGCAGATGTCGCCTTCTTTGAGGAACTGTACGCCGTCGATGCTTTCGCCTGGAAGAGCAACCTGTTCGAAGGTTTCAGTGTGCATGAAGTTATAGCCCATGTCATCCTTGTAGAGATACTGGTAGGGGCGACGTTCGATGCGTACTTCGTTAACTTTTACGCCTGAGTTCCAAGTCTTGTCGATGACACGACCGGTTTTCACGTTTTTAAGTTTGGTGCGCACGAAAGCCGGACCTTTACCGGGCTTCACGTGGAGGAATTCAACGATGAAGAAGTAGTTGCCGTCGATGTCGAGGCACATACCGTTCTTAAAATCTGCAGTTGTTGCCATATAATGATTGATTATTTATCTAAAATTCTATTGTTAGTTAGAGCAGCAGCCGCTTTCGCAACCATCGCCGCAAGAGCCGTTTGAGCATCCGCCTCCACAGCCACCGCAGCCGCATGAGGGATGAAGTTCCTCGGGAGTGGCGTCACGCACCACTTCCACTTTCCCTTTGAATCGGAGATCTTTTCCGACAAGCGGGTGATTGAAGTCCATTTTTACAATCTTGTCAGTCACTTCGATGACTTTTCCGGTGATGCGGTAGCCGTCGGCAGTCTGCATAGGGATGTAGGCACCGGGGCGCACGGCTTCGTTGTCGAACTTGCCATCGACCGAGAATATGTCCTTGTCGAGCTCTGCGACATCATCGGGATTGTAGGGGAAACCTTCGTTTGAGGGCACTGCCACGTCGAAGCTGCTGCCGGGTTCGAGACCTTCGAGAGCCAATTCGAGCGGACGAATCATGCCGGGAGTCACGCCGAAAATGAAACGTTCGGGTTCGGCTGCTTCCACGGTGTGGACGAGAGTATCAGTGCCGTCAGGGGCTACTTCAAAAAGCTCGTAGCTGATTTCGACATATTTGCCGGGTAAAATTTTTTCCATGATCTAATGAGTTTGTTTAGGAGTCAGGGGTTAAGGATTAAGCTTCGCCCTCGGTCACTCCTGCCAACTCAGGATCGATCATGATTCTACCGCAATATTCGCAGACGATGATCTTTTTGTGCATCTTTATTTCCATCTGCTTCTGCGGCGGGATGCGGTTGAAGCAGCCGCCACAAGCGTTACGCTGGATATATACCACTCCAAGACCGTTGCGGGCATTTTTGCGGATGCGCTTGAACGCTGTGAGGGTGCGGGTGTCGATCTTGGGTTCGATCTCCTTAGCCTGTATGCGTAAGCGTTCCTCGTCTTTCTTAGTCTCGGAAACTATTTCTTCAAGCTGCTGGCGTTTCTCGTTAAGGCTGTGGTTGCGGTCAGCGAGAGTGCTTTCAGCGTTGGCGATGTCGGCGCTCTTTGATTCGATTTCGCGAGCGTACTGGTTGATGCGTTTCTCGGAAAGCTGGATTTCGAGGGTCTGAAACTCTATCTCCTTAGATAACAAATCAAACTCTCGATTGTTGCGCACATTGTCGAGTTGCTGTTTGTAAGTGACAATCTGATTCTGAGCCACTTCGATCTTGTGTTTCTCCTGAGCCGATTTCGAGCGCAAATCCTCGATTTCAGCATGGAATTTGTCGATACGGGTGTGGAGACCTTCGATGCTATCTTCCAAGTCGCGCACTTCCCCCGGGAGCTCACCGCGCACGGTTTTGATGCGGTCGATTTCCGAAAGGATAGTCTGAAGCTCGTAAAGAGCACGCAATCTTTGCTCTACAGAGAGCGCTTGTTCAGTTTTAGTTTGCTCTGTCGCCATATATTAAGTTGGATTTTTGTTCTTTTTATATGTAGTTCACCGGATTTTGCTCGGTGTCGGACATACGGACTGCAAAGTTAGGAAAATTTTCCGAGATAATATTCGAAAAAATTGATTTAGTGCATTTTTCGCTCTCAAAATGCCCGGTATCGATGATGAAAATACGCTTACCGAAGTCAACGAAGTCGTGGTAGCGGGTATCGGATGTCACGTATGCGTCGGCGCCGGCAGCTATAGCCACGGGTATAAATTCCCCTCCGGAGCCGCTTGAGAGCGCAAGAGTTTTCACCAAAGTGTTGGCTTCAGCACCTGAGGAGCATCTTACCACTGGCGAGCCGTAGATCTCTTTCACCTTCGCTATCACCTCTTCACGGGTGAGTGGTGAGGGAAAGTCGCCGATGACTCCCAGACCGGTGTCGGTCGAGCCGGGTTGGGGTGAGAGCACACGCATGGAAGTGAGTCCGAGCATCTCGCCGAGACGGTGCGACACACCGCTTGGGGCACTGTCGAGGGCTGTGTGGGAGGAGTAGATACCTACGCCGCCACGGATGGCTTTCAGCACAGCCTTTTCCACCTGTGTCTCGCCGGTGATATGCTTCAGCCCTTTGAATATGAGCGGGTGGTGGGAGATGATGAGGTCGCAGTTTTTGGCTATAGCCTCGTCAACCACTTCAGGGGTCACGTCAAGGCATGTGAGGACACCGGCACATGAGGTGTCGGGGTCCATCGGGCGCAACTGCCAGCCCGTGTTGTCCCATGATTCTTGGAGCTGAGGGCTGGCAAATGCTTCTATCGCGGAGATGATTTCTCTGAAAGTTGGCACCGATTATTTCTCCTTTAGGTCAAGACGTATCTGGAGTTCGTCAAGCTGCGAATCGTCGATGGCTGACGGAGCGTCGATCATCATATCTCTGCCCGAATTGTTTTTCGGGAAAGCTATGACATCACGGATGGAGTCAAGCCCGGCAAGGATAGAGACGAAGCGGTCGAAGCCGAATGCGAGACCTCCGTGAGGTGGCGCACCGTACTTGAAGGCATTCATCAGGAAGCCGAATTTATATTGAGCATCCTCTTCCGAGAGACCGAGCAGACGGAACATCTTGTCCTGAAGTTCAGCCTCGTGGATACGTATGGAGCCGCCTCCGAGCTCGTTGCCGTTGACCACCATGTCGTAGGCAGTGGCACGGACATTGCCGGTGTCGGAGTCGAGCTTGTCGATATCGTCGGGGTTGGGAGAAGTGAAGGGATGGTGCATAGCGTAGTAGCGCTGAGTCTCGTCGTCCCATTCGAAGAGCGGGAAGTCGATGACCCAAAGGCAAGAGAATTTCTGCGGGTCGCGCAGACCAAGGCGTGAACCCATCTCAAGACGCAGTTCGCACAGCTGCTTGCGGGTCTTCATGGTCTGACCGGCGAGTATAAGCATCAGGTCGCCCGGCTTTGCACCGCCACGTTCAGCCCACTTGCGGAGGTCGTCATCAGAGTAAAATTTGGATACGGACGATTTGATAGAGCCGTCCTCTTCGACCTTAACCCACATAAGACCTTTGGCGCCTACCTGAGGACGCTTCACGAAGTCGGTGAGCTGGTCGAGCTGCTTGCGGGTGTAACCTGCGCAACCGGGAGCTACTATCATGCCTACATACTCGGCATCGTCGAGCACAGCGAAGCCGTGACCCTCGGTGAGATCCTTGATTTCGACAAACTCCATGCCGAAGCGGGTATCGGGCTTGTCGGAACCGTAAAGACGCATAGCGTCATGCCATGTCATGCGCGGGAACGGCTCGGTGAAATCTATATCCTTGACATATTTAAAGATATGTTTCACGAGACCTTCAAACATCTGGAGGACATCTTCCTGATTTACAAACGACATTTCACAGTCTATCTGAGTGAACTCAGGCTGACGGTCGGCACGGAGGTCTTCGTCACGGAAACATTTTACTATCTGGAAATAACGGTCGAAACCGCTGACCATAAGGAGCTGCTTGAAGGTCTGCGGCGACTGGGGGAGTGCATAGAACTCACCGGGGTTCATGCGTGAGGGCACCACGAAGTCACGTGCGCCTTCGGGTGTTGACTTGATGAGCACCGGAGTCTCCACTTCGAGGAAGCCTTTAGAGTCAAGGTAGCGGCGTATCTCGAACGCCATGCGGTGGCGCAGTTCGAGGTTGGCGCGTACACAGTTTCTTCGGAGGTCGAGGTAGCGGTACTTCATGCGGAGGTCGTCGCCGCCGTCAGTGTTATCTTCGATGGTGAAAGGAGGTACCTCGCTGCGATTGAGCACCTTCAGCTCAGAGGCGATTATCTCTATGTCGCCGGTGGGGAGGTTGGGATTTTTGCTTGAACGCTCAGCCACTTTGCCGGTGATCTGCACCACGAACTCACGTCCGAGATGATTGGCGGCATCACAGAGGGCAGCGTCAGTATCGTTGTTGAACACCACTTGTGTCAATCCGTAACGGTCGCGGACATCGACAAAGGTCATACCGCCCATTTTACGGGCACGTTGAACCCAGCCGGCAAGTGTCACTACCTGTCCGGCATCACTTATGCGGAGTTCCCCGCAAGTTTTAGTCCTATACATAAATTTTAAAAATCTATTCGGTTCAGTGGAAAATCCGGCGTCAGAGATTGTAAACCGTGAAGATTAACTGCCGCAGGGGTTCTCCAAGGTGCAAAATTACAAAGAAATATAAATAAACTCAAAAAAAAGTGCGTATATGTGGAGGAATTTTGTTACTTTCGCTTGTTGAAAAGAAAGAACTGATTTAAACTTTTTATAAAATATTAAAACAAGGCTGATTATAGGCGTTGTTTTAATATAAATCAAGTTTAATCAATTCAGAGAGGGGATATTGGATAATAACTCAGAAATTTATGGAACGAATCAAGGTAAAAATCATCAATGAATCAGGGCATGAATTGCCAGCATACGAAACTTTCTCAGCCGCCGGTATGGATGTGCGCGCCAAACTCAGCGAACCCCTCACGTTGCAGCCTCTGCAAAGAGCGTTGATACCTACCGGGTTGCGCATACAGCTTCCTGTGGGCTACGAATGTCAGGTGCGCCCCCGTTCAGGGCTTGCTTTGAAGCATGGTATTACCTTGGTGAACACCCCCGGCACCGTTGATGCCGATTACCGTGGCGAGATAGGCATAATAGCCATCAATCTGTCGAACGATCCTTACACTATCACCGACGGCGAGCGTATAGCCCAGCTTGTGATCAAGGAATATGTGCATGTCACTTGGGAGCCTGTCGAGAGAATCGACGAGACAGAGCGTGGTGACGGTGCTTTCGGTCACACAGGTGTCAATTAACCCCTTTATCAACGAATTTTTTATTTATGAAGAAACTCCCGTTATTAATACTTGCGATACTTGCGCTCGGCGTACTCACCGCCGTGTCGAAGACTCGCCGCGGTCCTACTGATGAGGATATCCGCAAAGCCGACTACCTGTATCTGGAGGCTCTGCGCGCCAAATCGCAGGGTCAGGGTGACGCAGCTTTCGACCTGCTCATGCGCGCCAGAGAACTTAACCCAGCCGATGAAGAGATAGGCGAAGAGCTTGCCGGGTATGTGCTCAGCATCTCGGAGGGTGACTCTGTGGTTGTGGCACAGGGTGTGGAGATGATGCGGGATTATTATGACAAAAATCAGGACGATTATTTCTCAAGTGTGAAATATGCCTTGCTCAACGAGCAGATTCTGAACCGTGAGGAGGCTCTGCGAGTGTGGAAGAATCTGCATACACGTTATCCCGACCGTGACGAGGTGACCTATCGCTATGCTCAGGTGCTCGGACAGGGTGGCACGGAAGATGACCGCAGACATGCCATAGCCATCTATGATTCGCTTGAGATTCTGACCGGGAAGAGCATACCGCTGTCGAGCAAAAAGATACAGTTGTATTTCAACGCCAATGACACTGCCAAGATACTTGAGGAGGTTGACGCTTTGCGCAATTCAGCCGCCAACAATGTGGATTACTTGGTGTTCTCAGGCGACATTTACTCCATGTTCAAACATAACGACGAGGCTAAAGGATTCTATGACCAAGCTTGTGCCACAGATCCTTCAAGCGGTCTTGCTTATTATTCAAGAGCCCAGTTCTACAAATCGCTTGGCGACTCTGCTGCGTTTGACCGGGAGGTGTTTCAGGCATTGAAGCAGGATAACCTTGATGTGGATACCAAGCTCGTCATCCTGCGAAGCTATATACAGGAGATGTATAATGACAGTGTGCAGCAGCCGCGCATCAAACAGTTGTTTGACGTGCTGATTGACCAGCACCCTCATGAGCATGACCTTCACGATATGTATGCCCGTTATCTTATCATTGCCAAGGATTATGCCGGGGCTGCAGCTCAGGAGGAGCTGACACTTGACCTTGACCCTGCCGACGAGGAAGGGTGGGAGATGCTGACATCGCTCTACCTCCAGATTGACGACCTTGAAAAGGCTGAGAAGACGGTGATGAAGTCCCTGAGGTATTATCCCGACAATGCGAAGCAGTATCTCGTGCTCGGTTCGATATATTCACAGCAGGGTAAGCGTGACGAGGCTGCCAAAAAGTACGATAAGGGGCTTGAACTAACCGATTCGGCGGATGTGGCTCTGCTTTCGAGCATCTACGGGGCGATAGGTGATAACTTCTATGCCGATGAGAAAGCCGATTCAGCTTTCGTATACTATAAAAAAGCGCTTCTGTATAATCCTGAAAATTATCTTGCTCTTAACAACTGCGCCTACTATCTGGCATGTGAGGGGAAAGACCTTGACGAGGCTCTGAGCATGATTGAGAAGGTTATGGCGGTCGAGGCGGATAACCCTACCTCGATGGACACATACGCATGGGTGCTATTCAAGCGTAAGGATTATGCCAAAGCCCGTGAAATAATTGACAAGACATTGGAGCTGTCGGAAGAGGAGTCGCCCGAGCTGCTTGAACATGCGGGTGACATATACTTCATGGACGGCGAGCCTGATCAGGCATTGGAATTTTGGAAATCAGCGTTGAAACTTGATCCGGACAATGAGTTGCTCGGCAGGAAAGTGAAACATAAAACATACTTCTTCAAATGAGATTGAAATATCTGTTCATCACACTTCTCTCCATGTTGTTGCTTTGGTCGTGCGGAAGCGGAAAGCACGCCGTAGTGTCGCCCGGCTATGAGGTGGCTAATCCGGACGCGGTTCTTGGTAAGAAAGAGCTGCGCGAGCTTTTCTCGTCGCTTAAAAGTTCCTACGGAGAGTGGCATGACGTGAAAATGCCAGTGAAAATGAGACTCAAAAGTCCGAAGTCGTTTAATATAAGCGGCAATATCACCATGGTAAAGGATGAGTCGATATATCTTTCGCTGAGGGTGTTTGGTATGGAGGTCGCATCTCTGATGGTGAACAACGACTCCATATATGCGCTCTACAAGATGGATAAAATATATTTTGCGGAGGATATAGCCGGATTCCTCGGCGACTTCCCCGCCACCGTGGGCAATTTGCAGAGTCTGCTGCTTGGACGGGCTTTTCAGCTCGGCAATGACGGGCTTGACCTCTCTCGCTGTTCGCTTGCGGGCACAGGGATGGAATGGCTTATAACCCCGGCAGGAGCGCCGAGAGGAATAAGCTACGAATTTGCCGTGGCGATGCCTGCCAATCATGTGCGTACTGTGAGCGTTAATGTGCCGGGGCGCAATCCGATGGTTGCGTCATACTCTGACTTTGAGATGACTCAGGCAGGGTCGGTGGCAAGTGTCACAGAGGTGGAAGCGTCAACTTCAAAGACGAAGTTTGATGCCGAACTGGAGTTTAACCTCGGTCGTGCCGAGTGGAACGCCGGCGGAGTGAAGTCATGGAGCGCGCCGAAAGGATACAGGCGAGTGACAAAGGCAGAGGTGCTGAAGATATTCAAAGCCCTCGGACGTATGTAAGTATTCATCAAGCGACAGTGTAATATATAGGAAATACAAGAGTTAAGATGCGGAGATTCCCTTTAGGCAGATGGATGGTTAAAGTTGCCCTCATATTGGCGGCTCTGCTTGTCGTGGCTCCTGTTGCCGATGCGCAAAGACAGAAAAGAACTACTAAAAGTGCGCAAACTTCAAAGGCAAAGAAGGGTAACACGGGAAAGGCAAGGAGCATGGAGTCGGTGAGGAAGGATAAGAACACGACCCAGAAACGTATTTCGGAAACCGCCACCAAGATCAAGACCAATGAAAAGGAATTGAACAGGCAATTGAATAAACTTAACTCCCTGAATGCAGATATTGAGACGAATAGGGCAAAGGTTAATGGCTTGCGCAGCGTTGTAGACTCATTGGGTACACAGATAAACATAACCAATGATTCAATCGGCATGTTGGAAAAGGAATTGGGGAATATGCGGGCGGCATACGTGAAAGCGTTGAAGCAGATGCAGCCACATTCGGGGGAGATGAATATATTGACATTTATTTTCTCGTCGAAGGATTTCAAAGAGGCTTACCGGCGTGTGAGGTATCTGCGCCAGTTCTCGGTATGGCGTGACAGAAAGACAAATGATATAGAGGAGGTGATAGAGCGGGTAAACGAACGTCGCCATCACCTCACGTCGCTGAAACAAAATCAGGACAACGCCTACATGAAGGCTGAGGAGGCGAGCAAGCTGCTTGTCAAGCAGCAGGATGAGTCAAAGCAGATGGTGTCTATGCTCCGGAAGGAGGACGCCTCTCTTCGAAAAGCCTTGAACGAGCATAAACGCCGTGCTGCGGCTCTTGACCGTGAGCTTGACCGACTGATAGCAGCCGAACAGGCAAGAATAGCCCGAGAGGAAGCCGAGCGGAAAAAACGTGAGGAGGCAGCAGCTAAAAAGAAAGGCTCAGTCACCGCCGCAGGTGGCGATAAGGGGAGTGACCGCTCCGCCAAGGATGTAGCCTCGGCAAATGCGAAGGTGCAGACGGCAGCCGAAACCGCCGCTTCAGATCTCACAGGGTCTTTTGCCGGGAATAAGGGTAAATTGCTGTTCCCCGTCTCCGGACGCTATAAGATAGTGCGTAAATTCGGGCGTCAGCCGCACCCAACCCTCCCGCATGTCGAGACCGATAACTCAGGTATAGATATAGAGGTGGGTAAAGGCTCTCAGGCTCGTGCGGTGTTTGCCGGCAAAGTCTCGGCAATCTTCAAGCAGGACGGATTCAACTCTATAGTGATGATACGCCATGGCAAATATATAACCATCTATGCCGGACTTGCCGGTGTGGGTGTAAGGCAGGGTGACACCGTGAAAGCCGGACAGTCGTTGGGACAGATTTATTCCGATCCGGAGGATTCCAACAGGACAATCCTGCATTTCGAGATTCGCCATGAGCGACAAAAGCTTAATCCCACCCTTTGGGTGAGATAAACTGCATGTCGGAGCAAACTTATTTGTTTGCCCGTTAGTTAATAAAGAACTGATTTATATCTTTTACGAAAAGTATAAACCGGTTCAATAAAAAAGATTGAAAATGAAAACATTTGAAGAGATTGGCGTAAGCGAACCGCTGCGCAAGGCGGTGGAAGAGCTGGGATTCGAAGTCCCTATGCCTATACAGGAGAGAGTTATACCGAGATTGCTGGGTGATGCCCATGACATTGTGGCACTCGCTCAGACCGGAACAGGTAAAACAGCAGCTTTCGGACTGCCCGTGCTCCAGAGGGTGAAGCCGGACGACAAGACTCCCCAAGCGTTGATACTTGCTCCGACACGTGAACTTTGTCTACAGATAGGGAGTGACCTTGCCGATTTTTCAAAGTATATACCCGGCGTGAAAGTGCTGCCCGTATATGGCGGGTCGAGCATCGAAAGTCAGATAAGGGCTTTGCGTTACGGGGTTCAGGTGATAGTAGCCACTCCGGGACGATTGATCGACCTTATAAAACGAGGTGTGGTGAAGCTCGATAATGTCCACACTGTGGTACTCGACGAGGCAGACGAGATGCTCAACATGGGATTCCTTGATTCCATCGAAGAGATATTGTCGTATGTGCCCGAGGACCGTAAGATGCTTCTGTTTTCAGCCACTATGCCGGCAGATATCCTAAAGATAGCCAAGAACTACATGAAGGATTACGAGGAGATAGTGGTAGGCTCGCGCAACGAGGGTGCGGAGAATGTGCGCCACATATATTATATGGTGAACGCACGTGACAAATATCTTGCGTTGAAGCGTATCGCCGACAATTCACCTAATATATATGCCATCATCTTCTGCCGCACACGTCGTGACACTCAGGAGGTGGCTGACAACCTTATTCGTGACGGCTATAATGCGGAAGCGCTTCACGGCGACCTGTCGCAGCAGCAGCGTGACATAGTGATGAAGAAGTTCCGTGACAGAGTGGTGTCGCTGCTTGTGGCAACCGATGTGGCTGCACGAGGACTCGATGTTGACAACCTCACACATGTCATCAACTACGGACTCCCCGATGACACAGCCGTATACACCCACCGTTCAGGTCGTACCGGGCGTGCTGGTAAGTCGGGCGTGTCTATTGCCATAATCCATTCACGAGAGAAGGGTAAGCTGCGTGAAATAGAACGCACTATCGGTAAGAAATTCGAACATAAGGATGTCCCGACACCTGAGCATATAATCGAAAAGCAACTTTACAACCTCGCTGACCGTATAGAGCGTGTGAAGGTCAACGAAGAGGAGATAGCTCCGTATCTCCACGGCATATCCCGCAAACTCGAATGGCTTTCGGAAGAGGATTTGCTTAAACGTGTCATCTCGCTTGAGTTCAACCGACTCTTGGAATATTACAAAGATGCCCCGAAGATTGACTTCATCGATGCCAAGCCTGAGCGTAGCGAACGCAAGGGAAAGAAGGGTGATAAATTCAATGATCGTCCTAAAGATGACAAGGAGAAAGATCGCCGTACGGCAGAGCGTGGCATGGAGCGTATATATATTAATGTGGGAAAACGTGACGGATTCTTTGCCGGAAACCTCATTGATATGCTCAACAAGCTCGTCACCGGCAAGCGTGTGGATGTCGGACGTATAGACCTGCTGCCGGGTTACTCTCTGTTTGACGTGAAGAAAGCTGATGCCCGCAAGGTGGTGGGCGCACTCACCGGAGCTGACTTCTACGGCAAGCGTATACACAGCGAGATAGCCGATGCTGAGCGAGACTATTCGAAAATCTCCGACAAAAAGAGCAAAGCGAAACCTAAAAATAGGAAATAACGCATCAAAATAAAAAATAACGCATCCCGGAGTTTACTTTAGGCAGTTTTGTCAGTCATATTATTAAGGAGCTGATTTAAACTTTTGAAATTTCGAAAACAAGGTAAATTTCAGCCTTAGTTTAACATTTTAAAAAAAAGTTTAAATCCCTTCTATACGTATCATTCAAACAACTATCAAAATATGAGAAAAATAGCGTTACATATAATAATGGTGTTGGCGGCTATAAGCTGCTATGCCCAAACAGGCGACGTGGCTGACGCATTTGCCAATGCTCCGAAGTCGGTTTTCCCATTGCTCGATTCAAACACCCGTTTGGATATGATAGATTATTTCAGGAATGGCTTGGCAACACCCTCCCAAAACGCATTGGAGGGGAAGTCGCAGATTACCGAGCTGACACCTGAATATATGAATGTGAAAATGACTGACTCGTCCACGGCACAGTTGATACTGCTTAAGGACGGTAGGCAGTATGTAGTAGCACTTATCAACACCGTGGCAGCTCCCGGACTTGACTCCAATATGAAGTTTTATCTCTATGAGGATGAGACTTGGAGTCAGCTGGATTCCAAATATAAATTCAGCAAGCCGGGATGGAAAGAATGGCTCACACCCGAGGGCAAAGCTCATCAGGACGAGGTGGAAATGCAGGTACCTTTCATGCTTGTGTCATATAAATATGACCCTGCGAGCAAGAATCTGGTGCTTACCAACAACTTGTCGAAATTTCTTGACAAAGAATTGTATGAGTCCATTTCTTCCTATCTGATGCCGCAGCTTGTTTATGCGTGGAATGGCACCAAGTTTGTGTTAAAGAAGTAACTGAGCATAAAAATTTTGGTAATATTTTGAAATCTAAAAGATTTTGTCTACCTTTGCACAGTTTTTTCAACCAATATTGTTGTGGGAAAATTTTCAGAATTTCGCCTTCCATTGAAAACTATCTCCGAAGGGACTCAGGAATTTGAGTATCACCTCGGAAAGCAGTTTTTCGTAAACATGGAGAGTGCCGACATACATGATGCTGACCTTACGGTCAAGCTGACTGTGACACATAAGCATGATATCTACAATCTTGCTTTTCATGTGTTCGGTACTGTTACGTTGATATGTGACCGTTGTCTGGATGATTTGATTCAGCCGATAGACGCCACATACGACATCGCCGTGAAATTCGGCGAAGATTATTCCGAGACCGACGAACTTCTCGTCATTCCCGAAAGTGACAATTACCTCAATGTGTCATATATGATTTATGACACGGCATCGCTCGCTATACCGGTAAAGCATGTTCATCCTCTTGGCAAATGCAACCGTGCAATGAGCGCTCTGCTGCGCAAGCATCGCGCCACCAAGAGTGACGATGAGGATGCCGAACTCGCAGACCAGCTCATGGATGAGATGGAGACCATGGATTCAGCCCCCGACGGCGCTGATGACGCTCCGACCGATCCGCGCTGGGACGAGCTTAAGAAGCTGTCATCGCAAGGTGATGGCGATAGCCGTGAGGAGTAAGGCTGAATTAAAACAGTGCAGATAATTATTACATTTCTTCAAGATAACAAAATAATACAATAAAGTCATGGCACATCCTAAACGAAAACAATCAAAGACTCGTACAGCAAAGCGTCGTACTCACGATAAGGCTGTAGTTCCCACTTTGGCACTTTGCCCCAACTGCGGTTCATGGCACCTCTATCACACAGTGTGTGGAGAATGCGGATACTACCGCGGACGCATCGCAATCGAAAAAACAGCAGCAGTCTAAGCGACTGTTGACGAATGAAAATCTCGCGCAGCTCTGACCGGGTCTGCGTGTGATTTTTTATGTGCCCGGTCATTAACAAAAAGTAGTTTTCAGTTATGCTCAATGCTCGCATTACGGGACTTGCTTCGTATGCTCCCGATGATATCCTCGATAACGAAATGTTATCAAAAATGGTGGACACCAACGATGAGTGGATTACCACCCGTGTCGGCATCAAAGAGCGCCGTATACTCCGCGACCCTTCCAAAGGTTCATCATACCTTGGCATCAAGGCTGTGGAGCGTCTGTTGGAATCAACAGGTACCAAGCCTGAGGAAGTGGATCTTTTGATTTGCGCAACTTCAAATCCCGACTATCGTTTCCCGTCTACCGGCTCGATCATTGCTCACAACCTTGGACTTAACAATGCATACGCATACGATATCCAAGCCGCTTGTGCAGGTTTCCTCGTAGCTCTTGAGGATGGTTCGGCATATATCAAGTCAGGTCTTCGTAAGAAAGTAGTGGTAGTTGCCGCTGAGAAGATGTCATCAATGACCAACTATACCGACCGTGCCACATGTCCTTTGTTCGGTGATGGCGCAGGCGCTATGTTGCTTGAACCTACCGAAGAGAATGTGGGTATCATTGACGGTGTGTTCCATATCAACGGTGAAGGTCTTGAACATCTATGGATGCCAGCAGGAGGTTCTGCCCTTCCTGCCTCACATGAGACAGTTGACGCACAGCAGCACTATGTGATTCAGGACGGTCGCAATGTCTACAAGAACGCTGTAACCGACATGCTCGAATCATCGCTTGAAGTAATGAACCGCAATAACCTCACCATCGATCAGGTTGACTGGTTCATACCCCATCAGGCAAATCTTCGCATCATCGAAGCTGTAGGCTCACGCCTCGGTATCGACAATGAGAAAGTGCTTGTCAACATTGAGAAGTATGGCAACACATCAGCTGCCTCTATACCTCTTTGTCTTGACGAATACAAGGATCGCCTTAAGAAGGGTGACCGTGTGATCCTTACTGCCTTCGGCGCAGGTTTCACTTGGGGTGCTCTCTACATCATCTGGGATCTCTAATCTCGGACTGTGACTTTGGCGAAATCCAATAAATTTTACAAAAATAGCATCTTTTTAGGTGCTATTTTTGTTTTAATTTAAAATCAACTAATTGGACTGATTTAATTCTCTTTACGGGAGGTTAGGTCTGTCCGTTATAAAAAATAATCATCAATGGAACATAAAGCAGGATTTGTCAATATAGTGGGAAACCCTAATGTGGGTAAGTCAACTCTGATGAATGATCTCGTTGGGGAACGCATAAGTATAATAACTTCAAAAGCCCAGACCACCCGTCACCGCATAATGGGTATCGTCAACACGCCCGATTATCAGATAGTGTTTTCCGATACTCCCGGTGTGCTCACTCCTAAATATAAATTGCAGGAGAGCATGTTGAGCTTCAGCGAGGGCGCTCTCGTTGACGCCGATGTGCTGATATATGTGACCGATGTGGTCGAAGATCCTTCGAAAAATTCTGACTTCCTTGCCAAAGTGACAAAGGAGAAGATACCTGTGCTGCTTGTTATCAATAAGATAGATCTTGTGAAGGCGCAGGCTGATCTTGAAGCTCTGACCGACAAATGGCATGGGATACTTCCAAACGCAGAGATATTCCCAATTTCCGCAAAGGAACGTTTCAATGTTGACAATCTGCTTAACAGAATTGTGGAGCTTCTTCCGGTGTCGGCTCCTTATTTCGGCAAGGATGCCCTGACTGACAAGCCGGCTCGATTCTTTGTCACTGAGATTATCCGTGAAAAGATATTGCTGCAATATGAGAAGGAGATACCTTACTCAGTTGAGGTGATAGTTGAGAAATTTGAGGAGAAGGAAAACTCCATACATATCATGGCTGTGATATATGTCGAACGTGACAGCCAGAAGGGTATAATAATCGGTCATGCCGGAAGCAAAATCAAGAAAGTAGGCATGGAGGCACGAAAGGATATAGAGAAATTCTTTGGCAAGAGTGTGTTCCTCGAACTTTTCGTGAAGGTAGAGCCTAACTGGCGAAACCGTGAGAACAAGCTCCGTTCGTTCGGCTATATGGAATAAGACTTAATAAGCTACAGATTATAGGGTTAGTCTAAAGACTCTGATAATTAAGAGCATAAAGCCACCGAAATCGTCTGGATTTCGGTGGCTTTTTGTTTTTTTGTGGACGGGATAGTTTGCAAGTGATGTTGAAATGGTGTAACTTTGCTGTTGTAAAATTTGTCCTTAAATCGGCTATGGAAGCCGTCTGTAAATATGTTGAATAAAGAGAAGAGAGAGAGAATAATCTCACTTATTAAAAGGGAAGTTGTGCCGGCGATAGGTTGTACCGAACCGGTCGCTGTGGCGTTGTGTGTTGCCAAAGCTACAGAGCTGCTTGGGAGTGTGCCAGCACGTATGGAAGCCCGGTTGAGCAGCAACATACTTAAGAATGCGATGGGTGTTGGTATTCCCGGCACGGGTATGATAGGTCTGCCGATTGCTATGGCTCTCGGGGCATTGACCGGCAAGTCGGAGGCAGGTCTTGAAGTGCTTTGCAACGTTACGCCGGAAGCTGTGGAAAAAGGTAAGGCTTATATAAATGAAGGACGTATAAGCATAGCTCTCGACCCCGATGCACCCTCAAAGCTTCATATAGATGTGACGGCATATAACGATGAAGGGGAGAAGGCACGTTCCGTTATCTCATGTGAGCATACCCATTTCGTGTTGCTTCAGAAGGGTGACCAAGTGCTTCACTCCGAGGAGATAAATGGGGATGCCGCAGAGGCTTCGGACGACATAGCTCTTGATATGGCTATGATTTATGAATTTGCCACCGAGACTCCTCTTGAAGATATATCCTTTATATTAGAGGCTAAAAAGCTTAATATGGCAGCCTCACAGACGGCACTTTCAGGCGACTACGGTCACTCGCTCGGTGCTACCATACGACAATACGGACTGAAATACTATGGCGACACACCCGTGGAGCACATGATTTCATATACGTCAGCAGCATGTGACGCACGTATGGGTGGCGCTCCTATAGCTGTGATGTCAAATTCGGGCAGCGGTAATCAGGGTATCACCGCCACAATGCCTGTGGTAAGCTTTGCGGAGGATATGAACGCAACTGAAGAGCAGACCATACGAGCTTTGATACTGAGCCATCTCACCAGCATATATATAAAGCAGAGCCTTGGCAGACTGTCGGCTCTCTGCGGATGTGTTGTAGCGTCTACCGGAGCGTCCGGGGCGATAGTCTATCTGATGGGTGGCGGCTACAATGAGGTATGCGCCTCAATCAAGAATATGATAGCCAATCTTACAGGCATGATATGTGACGGAGCGAAACCGTCGTGCGCATTGAAGATTTCGTCGGGCGTCACCACTGCGATGATGTCAGCTATGCTCGCCATGAATGGTAAATGTGTCACCTCGGCTGAAGGTATAGTTAGCGAGGATGTGGATGTCACCATTCATAACCTCACATCAATAGGTCGTGAAGCTATGACAGAGACTGACCGTCTCGTGCTCCAGATTATGACCTCAAAATAGAATATTCGATTTGTTTATTTAGAAGTTAAGGCGCACCGCAGTGATGCAGTGCGCCAAATTTTTTATTAAAGTCAACGTTTTGTCAGAAGATAATCTGGAGACGGGCTTCAAGTATGTTTACATGACGCTTGGGGAGCAGATTTTCCACTTTGCGGTCACGCACGGTGGTGTAAGAATAGCGGAGACGAGCTATCATCCATGAATTCACATAGTAGTTGAATGTGCAGTTGGCATCTTGGCTTATACCGCCCCATACAGCAGCCGATGAATCGGAGCCTTTAGTGTAGTTATATCCCAGAACCATCTCCAATGACCCTGCCGCAGGTGTTGCCACACCTGCATCGGTATGGGTATATGTGTATTGTGACCCGATAAGCAGGGCACGGAACATTCCGTATGCGCCATGTGCTTTGAAATTCTTGAATCCGTCTTTTCGTATCACGTTCATATAGTAATATTGCGCTTCAAATGCCATATTCCCCTTTATGAGCAGAAATTCGGGTGAGAGTTTGAATGAGCCTTTGGCATGATCGATGGTAGCGGAGAGGTCGGTCACCTTTGACACACGGCTGGGGAAGTTGGCTGAGTAGTTGAAGCCGTTGTGCTCCTCATTGTCGGGTGAAGAGTAGTTGAACGAGCATCCTAACTGCAATACGTCGCCGTCAATATGCTTTGGACGGTAAAGAAGTCGTGTCTGTACTCCCCATGACTGTTTACCCATCTCAGTGGCGTTTTTCTTCATGGCGTTCGCCTCGGTAAACACAGAAGTGCCGGCGAAATATTGCCCTTTGTCATATACCCACATGAGGGCGAGCAGACGCGGATTGGCATAGAAAAACTCATTGGAGGTAGGTTCTTCGTATGAAGGCTTCATTGAAGAGCTGGTCTCGGAGTTAAGTCCCCATTGAGGAACGAAATAGCCGCCACGTATGAAATTATTTTCGTTGATGTCGTATTCTATATATGTGTCCTTGAGTCCGACTTTGCCATATCCGAAACCTACATCTATCTTGGCTTTCCACTTGCCGTAACTTGCTTTTGCTCCAAGGCGGAGGTCCGGAATAGCCACTCCATCCACGAATTTTGTATCTTCGTCATTTTCAATTTTGCTGTTGCCGCCCATATACACGGCACCGTCCATTAGGATTCGCCCGGTGGGTTTTATGCTGAATTTCGGTGTGCTAACATCGTCAGCTAATGCGGAAAAGGCACATAGTGAGGCTACCGCACATACTATCATCAAAGTTTTCATTGCGGAATAGTTTTAGTAGATTGTAAGTATGATAAAGAGAAGGTGGAGGAGAGAGGATGTGTTCTTATATTAGGAAGATATATGTGTATTTGGGGATGCTATAGATCGGATGTAGTGGGAGTCGGTACGGGTGTGCCTTTAGCCACTTTGCCTGACTTTTTCAGTTTCTTGAATTCGGTTTTAGCCTTTTCAAGCTGCTGTTGGAAAGCGGGGTCGGCATGTAGGCGAGCCACGGTGACAGCACCGGTGATGCGTCCTGCGTCAACATCGCTTTGGAAATGATAACCGCAGATGACACGGCTTTCGCCCATCTCGTATCCGCGTTTTAGGATCTCATTCTGGCGTTCAGGGTTGATTTCAGCGAGTACAAGTGCAGTAGCCCAGCCGATGGATGTATGACCTGAAGGATATGAGCCGTTGGTGGAGAGTTCTTCTTGCTGTTCGGGGTTGCAGGTGTCTTCCTCGTAGAATGCGAACGGACGCTGACGGTTGTAGAAGTTCTTAGCCTCACGTGTGCCGAGGTCGCCGGCATCCTCACGCATACCTATGATTAATTTTAGAATTTCGGGTGTCTGGTCCTCGCTGATTTCAATGCCGAACGCTTCCGAGAATGCTTCGGGAACACCGTTGCCTGACACGCGGGCATCGGTCACAGCCTGATCGCCACGGGGAGTGTTGCGCATGGTCTTGCCCCAATTATAGCGGGCTTGGTCGTTGAGGAATGTGATTGAAGCTCCATCCGGTGGAGGAGGGAGGAGCAGATAGCTGTTAGGGACATCACCTTCCTGAAGGAAGAACAGTTCGGGATTGGTGCGATGGTCCTTGATTTTCTTTTCGGTAGAAGCTTCCTGTGCGAATGCAAGGGATACACAGCTTACGAAAAATGCGCATACGACACTGCGAAATAGTGAAACGTGTAGAGCTTTCATGTCTTGTTGAAATTAAGAATGGGTTATTGTGATTTTGTTAGATTTGCTGCGTATGTCGGTCGATGAATGGCTGAATTACGTAGCTGTATCTAAATAACGACAAAACTTTAGGTTAGGTTTATACATTTTTTTATGTTCTTTAGCATACAAAAACGGTCTCCGAACCGATTAGGGGTTCAGAGACCGTTATTATAATTGGTTATCTACCTGCGCGTATTAGATCCAACGTACGAACGCAAAGTCCTGACGGTGGGGGAGAAGCGGGTTGGTAGGATAGAGACGGTAGCTGTAGCGGTATACACCCGGGTCACGAAGCTTGTTCTGAAGCTGGAAGGTGATGATGTTGCCTTCCTTAGACACAAGCTTGAAGGGGATAGAACCTACACGTTTCTCTTCGTTGTCCTGGAACTTGTCAATCACGAGTTCGAGAGCGAGGTCGTCGGCGAGACCGTTAGCGTCGATCTTCACGGTAGTGGTATATGACTGACCGGTGTGGCAGTTCTGGTGGAGATCTTCGTTAGTGGTACATTCAAGGACTTTAATGCCGTCCCAGTTAGCTGCAACCTTTTCCTTCCAAGCTGCGATTTCCTTAGCCACCTTGTAGCTGTCGGCAGAAAGCTTGTCGAAACGCTTAGCTTCGGGCTCGTAGAAGCGAGAGATGTAATCCTCGATCATGCGCTGCATAGTGTACTGCGGAGCGATGTGGCCGATAGAACGCTTGATGTACTGAATCCACTCGGGAGAGTATCCCTTAGAGTTCTTGGCGAAGTAGAGAGGTATGATCTCGTTTTCGAGCATAGAGTAGATGGTAGCGGCATCAAGTTTGTCCTGCTGACCCTGATCGGTGTAGGTACGCTTGTCGGTGAGTGCCCAACCAGCCTTTTCGTCGAGACGGTAACCTTCGTACCACCATCCGTCGAGCACTGAGAAGTTAAGCACACCGTTCATCTCTGCCTTTTCACCGGAAGTACCGGATGCTTCAAGAGGACGAGTCGGGGTGTTCAACCAGATATCAACACCGGTAACAAGACGCTTAGCCACAATCATATTGTAGTCCTCAAGGAAGATAATCTTGCCTTGGAACTGAGGCATACGTGAAATTTCGGTGATACGCTTGATAAGACCCTGACCTGCGCCATCGGCGGGGTGTGCCTTTCCTGAGAATACGAACTGTACGGGGAACTGCTCGTTGTTAACGATGCGGGCAAGACGATCGAGGTCAGTGAAGAGAAGGTGAGCGCGTTTGTAAGTTGCGAAACGACGGGCAAAACCAATGATAAGCGCATTGGGGTTGATCTTTTCAAGGATTTTGATCACTGCTGAGGGGTCACCCTGATTAGCGAGCCATTTAGCCTTGAAGTCACGTTTTACAAAGTTGACAAACTTGTTCTTGAGGGCGACTCTCATTGCCCAGATGTCGTCATCCTTCACCTTGAATATGCCGTCCCAAGCTTTGGGGTCGCTCTGATGGTCAAATACCTGCTGTCCGAGGTGCTGAGTGTAGAAAGCTTTCCATTCGCTTGCAGCCCATGTGGGCATGTGGACGCCGTTGGTCACGTAACCTACGTGGCTTTCTTCCCAAGTGTAGCCTTTCCAAAGACCGGCGAACATCTTCTTTGACACTTCGCCGTGGAGCCAGCTCACACCGTTTGCTTCCTGACAAGTGTTGAGGGCGAACACGCTCATAGAGAAACGATCCTGACTGTCGGGGTTCTCACGGCCCATGTTCATAAGATCCTGCCAAGAGATGCCGAGACGACCGGGGAATTCATTGAGGTACTTGTGAGCAAGACCCTCGTCGAAATAGTCGTGACCTGCGGGCACGGGGGTATGTACAGTATAGAGAGCTGAAGAGCGTACAAGCTCAAGAGCGGTATTGAAATCAAGACCCTTCTCTACATAGTCAACGAGACGCTGGAGGTTGAGAAGTGCGGCATGACCTTCGTTTGCGTGATAGAGGGTGTTGTGGATGCCGAGTTTCTTAAGGGCGAGCACACCACCGATACCGAGAAGGTATTCCTGCTTGATACGGTTTTCCCAGTCACCGCCGTAGAGCTGGTGAGTGATTGAACGGTCAAATTCGCTGTTCATGTCGAAGTCGGTGTCGAGAAGATAGAGCTTCATACGACCCACGTTCACTCTCCAGATGTGGCTGTAGATGATACGTCCGGGGTAGGGTACTTCGAGGATTACGGGGTGACCGTTTTCGTCAGTAACCTGCTCGATGGGGAGCTGGTTGAAGTTCTGCGGCTCGTAGTTTGCGATCTGCTGTCCGTCAACACTCAAAGTTTGAGTGAAGTAACCGTAACGGTAGAGGAAGCCGATAGCAGTCATATCTACGCAGCTGTCAGATGCTTCTTTGATATAGTCGCCGGCGAGGACACCGAGACCGCCTGAATAAATCTTAAGACAGTTGCAAAGACCATACTCCATAGAGAAGTATGACACGGAAGGGATATCCTTACGCATGGGCTTTGACATGTAGTCTTGGAACATGTCATAGACATGCTTGATGCGGTTCATCATTTCGGCGTCAGCCATGATTTCTTCAAGACGCTCGGAGGGGAGCTGCTGGAGGAGCATCACTGGGTTTTCACCGGTAGCACGCCAAAGGTCGGGATCAAGATCACGGAAAAGGTTTTTACCTTCGCTGTTCCACACCCACCAGAGGTTGCGTGACAGCGTTTCAAGTGGTTTCAATGCTTCGGGGAGGAGCGCCTTCACTGTGATGTCGCGCCAAACGGGAGCATTTGATTTACTTACAGGTAGTTTCATATTTATTCTATTAGAAATTTAATTTTTTGATTTAAAGGAGGAGAGGATCCGATTTACTTTTTGACTTTGCGGAGAGCTATGTCGTAAGCCTCTTCATAATATTTTATAAAATTAGCCCATGAAGCTGCGGCTGCGGTTTTCATGGCTGCTTTTTGTATCTTTTTGCTTTCTTTGTCGGATACGCATGTGAGATACTCTATGGAGTGTGCCACATTTTCCACTACTCCCGAGTAATTTGAGTCGCCGCGACCTATCACGTTCACGCCACATTCATCGAAGTAGTTGTCAAAGGCTTCAAGCGCCCATTGTCCGAACCCTGAAAGTGATGTGGTGACAGTAGGCACACCGAATGCCACACTTTCAAGAGGAGTATAGCCCCAAGGTTCGTAGTAGGATGGGAACACTGTGGCGTCAGCGCCGATAAGTAGGTCATAATAGCTCTTGCTGAATATGCCGTCGGTGCCGTTAAGGTAGCAAGGCACGTAAATCACATTGACGTGACGGTCGGTGTTTTCAAATCCGAGCTGCTTGATGCGGTTGATGATCGGGTCGCTTTCGGGATTGTTGAGCCAATGAGTTATGACGGGTTCATTCAGCGGAGTTTTGTCGGAAGCTTTGACACGTTTTTTGCCTAAGGTAGCAGCTATGCGTTCCGAGAGGTCGGCACGCGGTTCTTTTGACCATGCCGGCACCATCACGTAAGCTAAAACGTTTCGGCAAAGCTCATAGTTCTCAAGGGTTGCACACATGTCAAGGAACAGGTCGATACCTTTGTTGCGGTATTCGCATCGTCCGCTTGTCACGACGATGAATGTGTTGTGGTCATATTTCTGACCGGTGAGGGCAGAAGCTACATTCAGGAGGGTGTCACGTGCTTCTTGACGTGCTGCCGGATATTTTGAGGCGGCAGGAACGAAATTTTTCTCAAAACCGTTAGGTGTCACCACGTCGGGACGGCGTTCGAGCAACTGCTCACATTCACGGGCGGTGATTTCACTCACGGTGGTGAAGGCGTCGGCATTGTGTGCGGCAGCTTTTTCGATGGAATGTTTGGATTCCATGTTAAGCTCACGTGCCATCTGGTCGCCATTGTATCCCTGAAGATAGTCATACAACGGTTTGTTGTTTCCGCAGATGCTTCTGCCTATGCTTGTGGCATGAGTGGTGAAAACGGTGGCAACCTGCGGAAGCTTCCATTTCACATACAGAAGACCCATGCCGGTAGTCCATTCATCGAAGTGGGCTATGACATTCTCGCCGCCGATACCACTGTTTACAATCGACTCGATCACCATGCCTGAGGCGAGTGCGAAGGCGCATCCTTCGTCATAGTCACCGTATGCGTGGAGTGAGTCAACGCCGAAACGGTTCCACATTTCACCGTAGAACTGATCCTTTACCGCATACAAGCCATTAAAATTAACTAAGATTGCTATCGGACGACCGGGAATTTCCCACCGACCTATGCGTACTTTAATATTGTAAGGTAAATTCACTGACTTTGCCCATGTTGAAAGTCCGGTGACATTGCACTCTGTGAACCAGGGAGAAGGATTCTCCTCCGACCAAACGTCGGGACCAATAAAAACAGTCTTGTCTTTGTCTATCTTTTGGAGAGTTTTTGCTTTAGTTGACAGCACGGTATAAATGCCGCCAATCTTGTTACACACTTCCCAACTGACTTCGAACAGCAAACTGGGGGTCAGTGTAGCAGCTTTTTTATCCATTCCTTTATAAAGTTATCGTTTTCAGACCGCAAAGGTAAGCATTTTTTCCGAATTATCAGCTGAATACATGGCAAAAACGTAAAAAAATATAGGTGTAACCCTGCATTTGTAAATTTACCGGCTCGCAGGCGGTAGATTTGGATAGTGGTGTTAAATTTATGGATTGATATTCAATTATTATGTAGATTGCAATCCTTATATAATACTATGTGGGAACAAAAAAGTAATATGAATCTAATCGAATTATAGCCAAAAGTAGGTGAAAATGGATACTTTTGGCTATAATTCGATTTGGGGATGGGGAAACAATATGATGGTAACTGCGTCGATTTGTAGCCAAAAGTAGGTGAAAATGGATACTTTTGGCTATAATTCGGTTTTGGAAATGGAGAATAATATGATGGCAATTGCATTGATTCGTAGCCAAAAGTGGATAAAAATACATACTTTTGGCTATAATTCGATGGCTTTGATGTGGGCTTAAAATTCGGGATGTTTGTCTGAATTTGGAGAAAAAGAAAGGATAAGACGGGTGAGATTTGGAGGGCTGGATGGGGTGGATTTTGGGAAAAGTGTCCGTTTTTGATGTCCGAAATCGGACAGGTGTCCGAAATCGGACACTTTGCAAAATAATGATAGTGCTGATTATCAACGATTTAAAAGTTTGGCACGATTCTTGCTATATATTTTGGCATATTAATGAAAATAAAAATCACAAAATAATACAATGGATAGAGAAATACCCAAAGAAGAGCGCATGAAGGCGCGTCGTAAAAGCTGGATGAAGATCGCCGGTGTGGTGATATGTGTAATTGCTGTGTTCGCAGTGATATTCGCTTCGCTCAGAAAGAGCGTGAAGATGAGCGATATTAAATTCTCGGATGTCGAGAGAAGCTCCATCGAAACCTCGGTCAGCGCATCGGGCAAAGTGGTGCCGGCATTTGAGGAGATTATCAATTCACCGATTTCAACACGTATAGTAGAGGTGTATTGTCAGAGCGGTGACAGTGTGCTTGAAGGCACCCCTCTTCTCCGCCTCGACCTCCAGTCGGCTGAAACGGAGCTGAACAAACTGACCGATGAGATGAACATGAAGCGTCTCGCCATGGAGCAGACACGCCTTAACATCGCCACCTATCTGCGAAATCTTGAAATGCAGATAAAGGTAAAGGAGATGAGTGTCAACCGTCTTGAAGCCGAGGTGCAGAACGAGCGTCGTCTCGACAGTCTCGGTTCAGGCACAGGCGACAAAGTGCGTGAGGCTGAGCTTGCCTATAACACCGGAAAGCTTGAGCTGCAGCAGCTCCGCCAGCAGCTTGTGAATGAGCGTCAGGTGAAGGATGCCGAATACAAGTCGAAGCAGCTCGAACTAAGCATATTCGAAAAGAATCTCGGCGAGCAGCGACGCACACTTGAGGACGCCCGTATCAAGTCGCCCCGTGCCGCAACTCTTACCTATATTAATAAGGAGATCGGTAGCCAGATCTCCCAAGGTCAGAAATTGGCGGTGGTCAGCGACCTTACCCATTTCAGTGTCGATGCCGAGATTGCCGACAGCTACGGCGAGCGTGTGGCAGTGGGTTCGCCGGCTAACGTGAAGATAGGCAAGGATGTGCTCAGGGGTAAGGTGTCAAATGTCACCCCGCTCAGCACCAACGGCGTGATAGCCTTCACCATAAAGCTTGACGAGGATGATTATCCGCGCCTGCGTTCGGGATTGAAGACCGACGTGTATGTAATGTGCGACATCAAGGATGACATACTCCGTATCCGCAACGGCTCTTACTACATGGGTCCCGGTCTGTATGAACTCTTTGTAGCCGACGGCGACGACGAGATTGTAAAACGCAAGGTGAAACTCGGTGACAGCAACTATGAATTTGTGGAGGTGATAGACGGGCTCGAAAAGGGCGACCGTGTTGTGATAAGCGACATGAGCGACTTCAAAAATTCACAGCGTGTGAAAGTGAGAAAATAATACAGTGTGAGGAAACATAAAATATTAACTATCTAAATACATTAAACGATATGTCAATCATTAAATTAACAGGAGTAAACAAAATCTATCGTACTAACGAGATTGAAACACAAGCATTGGAAAATGTCAACATCTCAGTTGAAAAGGGGGAATTCGTGTCAGTGATGGGTCCTTCGGGTTGCGGCAAGTCCACACTTCTCAACATAGTGGGACTTCTCGACACCCCGACATCGGGCACCGTTGAGATAGCAGGTACCACTATAGGGAAAATGCGTGACAGCGAGCTTGCCGCGTTCCGCAACAAGAACCTCGGCTTTGTGTTCCAGAGCTTCCACCTTATCCCCTCGCTTAATGTCAGCGACAATATAGAGCTTCCGTTAATCTACCGCTCCGGCATCTCCGAGAGTCAGCGCAAGCAGATGGTGCGCGAGGTGCTTGAGCGAGTAGGGCTTACACACCGTGCCCGCCACACCCCGGCTCAGCTTTCGGGCGGTCAGTGCCAGAGAGTGGCGATAGCCCGTGCCATCATAGGCAATCCGGAGATAATCCTCGCCGACGAACCTACCGGTAACCTTGACTCAAAGATGGGTGCAGAGGTTATGGAGCTGCTTCATGACCTTAACAAGAAAGATGGTCGTACCATAGTGATGGTGACTCACAATGAGATTCAGGCTCAAATGACCGACAGGATCATGAAGTTCTTCGACGGTCGTCAGATAGGCTAATCATTATATCCGCAGTGCGATGAAATTTATAAAACAAATAATATATGATTTAAAAACTCAGCCTGTGATCGGGGCGGTTTCAATCATCGGTACAGCCATGGCTATCATGCTGATTATGGTTGTGATGATGATCCGCCAGATTCAGGTTGCGCCCGTGGCTCCCGAAAGCAATCGTGACCGCCTGCTTTATGAGTATGGCATGTGTATCCAAAACGATGACAACATGGGAAGCAGCCGTCTGAGTATGGCAGCTGTCGATAAGCTGTATGGAGGGCTCAAAACCCCGGAAGTTATAAGCGTGATGCAGAGCGGATGTGATCAGGTAGACGTTAGTGCCGATGGCGGTGAGATGATGCTGGCTGACATGCGCATGACTGACGAAAACATGTGGAAAATATTTGACCACAAATTCCTTAGCGGAAAGCCCTACAGTGAAGCGGATGTGCTTAACGGAAATAGGGTTGTGGTGATCACCGAATCGCTTGCCCGCAAACTGCTCGGCACTCCTGATGCCGTCGGGCGTACCATCACTATCAATCAGTACCCTTTCAAGGTTGTGGGGGTGGTAAGGGATGTGTCGCCGCTCATGGGGTGGAGCTACGCCCAATTGTGGAAACCTATAAAAGTGAGTGAAGGGCTCAGCATGTCGATCGGCAACGGTGCGGCTGATAAGTATTTCGGTCCCTTCTCGGTGGTTTCCATGGCAAAGACTCCGGAGGATGTGGATGAGATGCGCCGTGAGATACGTTCGCGTAACGCATCGTTCAATAACGAGCTTAAGGCTGATGGTTGGAGCCGTGCCGATACCGGTTTTCCATACGTTCAGGAGCAGGTTCATGCCTTGAAAGGCACTAATAAAGAACCTGATGTGTCTACCGAGAGGATGGTGCACTATATACTGATAGCCATAATACTGCTTGTCCCGGCTATAAATCTTTCGAGCATGACTCAGAGCCGTCTGCGCCAGCGCCGTCATGAGATAGGTGTGCGACGTGCGTTCGGAGCTAAAAGAAGCTCCATACTCAGGGCTATTTTGGTAGAGAATCTTTTTGTCACTCTGGTTGGCGGTTTGATAGGGTTGATACTTACATTTGTGATGTCATATATGTTCACCTCGCTCTTCTATGAGCCTGCGTTCTCATGGACAGGTTACTCGGTAGAGATGAGCCTTAATGCCTCAATGCTTTTCAGCTGGAGCATATTCGGATGGGCGTTGCTGTTCTGCTTCGTGCTCAATCTGCTCAGTGCGGGTATCCCGGCATGGCGAGCCGCCCATGTGGACCCGGTGGAGGCTATCAACGGTATCACTAAATAAAAAATGGAAAGAGTATGAAACGAAAACTTCTAAAACAGATAAAATCCCAGTGGCACAGCAATTTGTGGCTTGTGATAGAACTGGTAATCATATCGGTGGTGCTGTGGTACATAATCGACCTGCTTGCTGTGATGACACAGTCTATGCTTGAGCCTAACGGGTTCAATATTGAGCACTGTTACAGCCTGACACTTAGACGTTCGGGCGAATTGAAGCCCGGCGAAACCGAGATGACTTCCGGACAGGAGAACCTTGAGATCCTCAAGCGTCTCCGCCGTTATCCCGGAGTGGAAGGTGTGGCTGTGTCAAATGCCGTGGAGCCGTATTGCGGTAACTTTATGGGTGTCAATATGATGGATGTTGACAATGACTCGCTCATGTATGGCAGTGACTCCCCTTCGTTGCGATATGGCAAGGCTAATGCTGACTTCCTGCGGGTGTTCCGCATAGAGGGTGCGCGCGGCGAGACTCCCGAGCAGCTTGCGAAATTGTTTGGCAAGGGTGGTAGAAATATCCTTGCGGCTGAAAACTTCACTCAGTCGGTCGATAGCGGTGCTCAGGTTTACAATCCCATAGATTTGGTGGGACATCGCTTCAAACGTGGTAAAAAAGATTACAAATTGGTGGCGGTGCTTAAGAATGTGAAGCGTGAGGACACCACTCCGTTGAAATACAATTCTCTGGTGTTGGAATATCTCGACGACAATTCCGAGGATGAGGTTGATTGGATAGGCTCTCTGAGCATAAGGGTGCGACCGGAGGCTGATAAGGACTTTGTGGCGCGTTTCCGTGAAGATATGGCTCGCCAGTTTCATGTGGGATTGAGCTACATAGCAGATATCAAGTCCTTCGACCTGATAAGGGATGACCGCCTGTCGGAGGAATCCAAAATGAAGTCGAAACTCTACATAGTGGTAGGCTTCCTGCTGCTCAACGTGTTCTTGGGGCTGCTCGGCACATTCTGGTATCGTACCCGTCAGCGAGTGAGCGAGATGGCTGTCCGGATGACATTCGGTGCCACACGCGGCTCGATATTCCGCAGGCTTATGTCGGAAGGTGTGATCCTGCTCGTCATAGCCACGGTGATAGCTATATGTATCGACTGTACTATAGCCTACTTGGAGCTGAATATGCGTCCCGAGGGTGACCACCTGACATTAGGGATGATAGCTTTGGCGTCGGGAATCACATTCCTGTTGGCGTTGACCATGATATTCCTCGGTGTCTATTTCCCGGCACGTGCGGCAATGAAGGTTGAGCCGGCAGTGGCTCTCCACGATGAATAAATATCTAACAAATTAGATAATTCTTTTGAATTTTAAAGATGAAACTTTTACAGCAAACATTTTATAATCTCAAGCGCCAGCCGGTGATAGCCGGCGTGACCATCATCGGCACGGCGTTGAGTATATTCCTGATAATGGTGGTGGTTATGCTACATCAGGTAAGGGTACTTCCGTTTTCTCCTGAGAGTAACCGTGATCGTATGCAGCATTATCATTATATTTCGTTTGGAAATACCAATTGGGGCGACCCTTTAGAGAATAATTCCAATGGTCCGATGTCGTATAAGGTGGTAAGAGAGCTGTTTTATCAGCTCGAAGAGCCTGAGGTGGTTACTGCCTATCTTTGTCAGCCAGTTGTGAAATCTGTGTGCCTTCCGAAACAAAAGCCGTTTTCGGCAGATGTGCGTGAAGTGGACGATGCTTATTTCAAGGTATTTGATCTCGATTTCGTTTCGGGTTCTCCCTACACTAAGGCTGATTTTGACGCCGGTCTTCCAAAGGCTGTGATAGACGAAAATGTAGCCACTCGTCTGTATGGCACTACTGATGCAGTTGGAAAAGAATTTTTGCTCAATGGTGCTTCCTACAAGGTGACAGGTGTTGTGAAGCCCGTAAGCACAATAGCAACTAATGCATACTCTCATATATGGATGAACACCACTTCAAATTGTAACTATGATAATAACTGGTCAACGCTCGGAGGCTGGTATTCGGTGACCATTCTTGCCAAGGACAACAGTAAGGAGAGCATGGATGCTGTACACAGCGAAGTGGAACGCAGAGTGACGGAGTATAATAAGCAGATAGGTGTGGAAGGATGGCAGATAGTAAATAGGAATCGTCCATACACGCAGGAAAAAGATGTTGCCGGCGGCAGTGCGAACATAGAGCCTGATGAGAAAGCGGCACGCAAGTCACGATGGATAATCTTCGGCATACTGCTCATAGTCCCGGCTATAAACCTATCGAGTATGACTCATAGCCGTCTGCGCCGTCGAGTTAGCGAAATAGCAGTGCGTCGTGCCTTTGGTCAGACCAAAGTCTCCACAGTTATTTCGGTAATAAACGAGAATCTGATTATAACACTCATAGCAGGTGTCCTCGGCTTGGTTCTGAGTGTTGTGATGGCTTATTTCTTCGGCAATATGCTATTCTCGCAGGGTTATAACTTTTCACTTTCACAACCGGAAACTGATATGTCAATGCTTATGAGCTGGAGTACATTCGGATGGGCGTTGCTGTTCTGCTTTGTGCTTAATATCCTCAGTTCAGGTATCCCTGCTATTCAGGCATCACGCCAACCTCTTGTCGATTCTCTCCGTGGAGGTGGTAATAATCATTAATCATCTATCCAATACAGATATATGTCACGTAAATTATTTAAACAGATACGCAACGAGTGGAAATCAAACATCTGGTTGGCTTTGGAGCTACTGGTGGTTTCTGTGGTGTTGTGGTATATTCTTGACAATTTTTATGTCAATTACAAGATATTGTCTATGCCGTTAGGGTTTGATGTGGAGCATTGTTATAAGTTGACATTTGATGATGTCACAGACAAGAGCCCGGACTATATTCCCGACCAGTCCCGACAGGATAGACTTGAGGAAAAGCTGACAATACTTGACCGTCTGCAGCATCATCCGATAGTCGAGGCTGCCGCATTGTCAAACAATTCGCATCCTTACAACGGGTCAAATTCCGGCTCATTCGTATGGAGAGACACTTTTCAGACAACAGGCTATACTATAAGACGTGTTGTAACGCCCGATTTCATGAAAGTTTTCCGTTATCAGGGCACACGCGGGGAAACTCCCGAACAGCTTTCACGTATGCTTGAGGAAGAGAAAGTCATCACAAGCAATAACCTTTTCAAGCGACAGAACGCAAGGATGACCGATTTTGTCGGCAAGGAGCTGTGGGTGGACGATACGGCAAATGTTAAAGTGCTTGGAGCGTCATTGATAGGTCCGAGATACAACGATTTTACTGATTTTGATCATACCATATTCTGGAAAGCCGGGAACCGAGAGATACTGTGGTGCGATGAATATACCATAAGGGTTAAACCCGAAATGGACAAAAATGTTGAGGAGAGTTTGATGAACCAAGCTGAAACCATGTTCCATGTCGGAAATAAATTGCTGGTGAATGTGCAGTCGTTCAAGGATATAAGGAGAATTGTACAGCAGAATAATTGGAATAGCGTCTGGCAGATGGCTGTCGGTATGGGCTTCCTGCTTCTCAATATATTCCTCGGGTTGTTCGGCACATTCTGGTTCCGCACACAGCAGCGTGTCAACGAGATAGCCATACGCAAGGCTATGGGCGCAACCAACTGGGAGATATGCCGGCGACTTCTGTCGGAAGGGCTTCTGTTGCTGTTAGTGATAACGCCGTTTGCTTTCGGAATTGACTGCCTGTTGGCATACTTTGAGATGAACCAGTACTATGACGGCGGTTACTTCGGATGGGATCGTGTCGCCATCTGTGCCGCAGGGGCGGCAGCGCTTGTCGCTCTGATGATCATAGCCGGAGTGTGGTTCCCCGCTTCGAGAGCCGAGAAGGTAGACCCCGCCATCGCCCTTAAAGACGAATAATAAACAGCTTCTAATACAAATTTAAGATTTGAAATGAAACGATACCTGCTTTTAATAGTATATGTGCTTATAGCGTTGCTGATGCTCGCACAGGAAAGCGTCACGCTGACGCTTGACGATGCGATAATTCGTGCTCGCCGTCAGAGTGTCAATGCCGCTGTGGCTCTCAACGAGCTGCGACAGGCTTATTGGGAGTACCGCACATATCGTGCCGACCTTTTGCCGGAGGTGACCTTCACCGCTACTATCCCGTCGTATCGCAAGCAGTATTCATCCTATCAGTTTGACAATGGTGAATTCGGGTTTGTGCGCAACAATTACATGGATATATCGGGTAAACTGTCACTTTCGCAGAAGATATGGGCTACCGGCGGTACACTGTCGCTGAACTCCGACTTGGATTATCTGCGCCAGTTCAGCGGCAACGTCTACAACCGCTTTATGTCGATACCTGTGTCGTTGACTTTGAATCAGCCGATATTCGGTGTCAACACAGTGAAGTGGGATCGTAAGATAGAGCCTGTGCGCTACAATGAGGCTAAGGCTGAGTTCCTGAGCGCTACCGAGGAGGTGGCTATGAATACCATCGGTTATTTCTTCAATCTGTTGTCTGCCCGTGAGGCTGTGTCTATTGCCAAGCAGAACCTTGACAATGCCGTGCGCCTGCACGAAGTGGCAAAGGTGAAGCGTGAGATGGGGCAGATAAGTCAGAACGACCTTCTGCAGATGGAGCTTAACGAGCTTAATGCCCGCTCTACACTTACCGATGCGGAGTCGAACATGAAGAGCCACATGTTCCGTCTGCGCTCGTTCCTTGACTATGGCGAGGATGTGGAGATAGAGCCTATAATCCCTGAGGATATTCCGCATGTGGACATCACATTTAATGACGCTTTGGAAAAGGCTTTGGAAAACAATAAGTTTGCCAAAAACCTGCGCCGCCGTCAGCTTGAGGCTGATTATGCCGTTGCTAAGGCTAAAGGTGACATGCGCCAGATAAATCTGTTCGCTCAGATAGGTTACACCGGTGTAGGCAATGAGTTTGACGGGGCTTACAAGGGTCTGAAGGATAATCAGATAGTGGAAATAGGGGTGAGCATACCTATACTTGACTGGGGCAAGCGCCGCGGCAAGGTGAAGGTGGCTGAGAGCAACCGTCAGGTTGTGGAGAGCAATTTGCGCCTTGAGGCTCAGAACTTCAATCAGGATATTTTCATACTTGTGGAGCGGTTTAACAACCAGCAGGAGCAGTTGAAGATTGCCATCCGTGCCGATGAGATTGCTCAGAAGCGCTACGACACTAATGTGGAGACTTATCTTATAGGTAAAATATCCACTCTCGACCTCAATGACTCGCAGGTCAAGAAGGATGAGTCACGTCAGGATTATTTCCAAGAGCTGTATGCCTATTGGAATTATTATTACCAGCTGCGTTCATTAACTCTCTGGGACTATAGCACCAATGCTCCCCTGTCAGCCGACTTCGACAAAATCCTGAAGTAACAGCGCAAAACCTTGCGCCCGCAACAGGCAATGACATTGATTTTATAGTCATGTAGCTCAATAAATGTTTCTTAACCAATAAATTGAATGTAATCTTTGCAAATCGTCGATGCAATCGACGATTTGCAAAGATTTTTATTAAGCTTCTGATTCTAAGGCTGCTACATCACTGAATCTACTGACCCCCATTTCGTGGCGGCGGGGGTAGGAAATAAAAAAATCGCCTTACAACATTTGTTGTAAGGCGATTGACCTTTTTAGTGGCGGGGGCAGGACTCGAACCTACGACCTTTGGGTTATGAGCCCAACGAGCTACCACTGCTCCACCCCGCGATGTTTCAGTGGTGCAAAGGTAGGCATTATATTTGAGGTGACAAAATATTTCATGAAAAATATGAGTTAAAAATGGTTAATCGGCTACCGTTGCGTAACAATTTGCTTGATTCAGGTGTTAATTGTTGTGGATTAATGCAGAATAAGTGTTGATTTCACTCCATGCATTTCAAAAATCGGTGTGGATTTAGTAAATTTGCACTTTAAATATTCACCTTAGACATCATTATGCAGACAAGAGGTCCTTTTTTCGGGATGATGCCCCCCGTTACCAAGAATTTGATTATCATAAACTTGATAGTCTGGCTCGCCATGTTTGTCCTTCCCGGGAAAATAGGGGTAGGATTGGAAAGTTACGGCGGACTACACTTCTGGAAAGCATCCGACTATAATTTTGCGCAGTATCTCACCTATATGTTCATGCATTCCACCGGAGGCTTTGCGCACATATTTTTTAATATGTTCTCGTTGTGGATGTTTGGTATAACTCTCGAACGCACTCTCGGCAGTGCCCGTTTCCTGTTCTATTACATCTCATGCGGTGTCGGGGCCGCTATAGTTCAGGAGCTTGTGTGGCAGCTGACATGGGAGGACACCTTCGTGCGTCTTTTTGCCAACGCCAATCATCTGGACTTCCCCGATGCCCGCATAATGCTTGAACAGATGAGTCACACGCTCGACGGACAGCGGTATATAAGCGAAAACCTTAATATGTTTGTGACTATCGGTGCGTCAGGAGCCATCTACGGTGTGCTTCTCGCATTCGGTATACTATATCCCAACGCTCCGCTTTATCTTTTCTTCATCCCTGTGCCTATCAAAGCGAAATGGATGGTGCTGGGTATGGGCTTGATAGAGGTGCTTATCGGTCTGAGCGAGGCAGCCGGCAAGAGTGACGGTGTAGCCCACTTTGCTCACCTCGGCGGCATGATATTCGGATTCTTCATAATACTTTACTGGAAGAAGAAAGGCACATTCCATGGCGGCTACGGGAATTATTGATGAAATGCGCCGGGGATTTTCCCGATCGACTATGTTGATGAAGCTTGTGTGGATCAACATAGCCGTGTTTGTGCTGCTTAGAATCACGGCGATAGTGTGCATGTTTGCCGGTACGCCCGGATTTCTCGAGGAAGTTATGAGGCAGGTGCAGCTTCCGAGCCATCTGTCAACCCTCGCCACACGTCCTTGGACTGTGATAACATATATGTTCTCGCAGTATGATGTGTTGCACATACTCTTCAATCTGCTGTGGTTCTACTGGTTCGGCACGCTGTTCCGCATGGTCTCCACGCCGAGGCAGATGCTTGCGTTGTATATCTACGGCGGACTTGGCGGGGCGGTAATGTTCCTTTTGGCATACAACCTCATACCGACATTCGCATATACTCACGGCTGGCTCATAGGCTCGTCGGCAAGTGTGATAGCCATAGTCACAGCCACAGCCATACTGATGCCTGATTTCCGTATGCATCTGCTGTTTATAGGCTCTGTCTCGCTCAAATGGATTGCCATTGCCACTATCGGACTCGTGCTGATAGGTGTGACAGGGAGTAATGCCGGCGGGGAGTTCGCCCATATCGGCGGTGTGATTGTCGGAGCATGGTACGGACTGATGATGAAACGGGGACAGGATATCACCCGACCGCTCAACAGGCTGTTTGACATGTTTGTGAACGGATGGCACTCCATCACCTCCATCCGTCTGCGAAACAAGACACCGGAATCGTCATATAAGTATCAGTCATCCTCCGCATCCTCTCCATCTATCGACGATGACGACCGTGCGCAGCTCGACGAGATACTTGACAAGATAAAGAAATCGGGGTACGCAGCGCTTACCCCCGAAGAGCGCAAGCGTCTTTTTGACGTGAGCCGCCGCATGAAATAATAGATCTTTAAATCTCCTTAGTGACAAAATGAGAAACCGGGAACGTAGATCCACACCGATAAAGTCGTTCTTCACGGCGATAGCCGTGGGGGTGAATGTCCTGTTGGGTATGGCTACGGTTTTTTCGGCTTATGGCGGGATGATATCGCCTGACGAGATGGTGTTTGCTTCGATTGTCGCCATGATGCTGCCCGGATTCCTCATAGCCGGCATCATACTGCTTGTGCTCGATATAATGTTCTGGCGTAAGCTCTCATTGGTTCTCATCATAGCATGGATAGCATCTGCGCCACCCATTTTGGAGTATTGCCCGCTTAATGTGCTGCCGCATAAGCTGACCGAGCAGGAGAAGGAACGGACTTTCACATTCCTTACTTATAATGTGCTGCATTTTTGGGATTTCTGCGGGGATGTGCCGGGAGTGAATAAAAACAGGACGTTGGACTACATTTTGTCTACTGATGCGGACATAGTTAGCCTTCAGGAGGCGGAATCCATAGAGGGACCATGGAAAGTGACCCCCGACCAGCTCTATGAGCTGCATACCCGTTACCCCTACGGATATATGAATGTGGCTAAGCAGCTGACTTTGCTGTCGAAATACCCTGCGGAGCATGTTCATATAGATATGCCCCCTTGCATCTCGGAGCGAGTAGCATGTTTCCGGTTGAATGTTAAAGGTGACACCATACATCTGTTTAATGTGCATCTTGAGTCCATCGGATTGTCACCTGAGGATAAAGAACTGTATATGCAGCTCTATAATCCTTCACCTGAAAGAAAGCTTAAGGAGGAGATTTCGGAGGTCAAAACCCAGCTTATATCCAAGCTCGCCAAGGCATTCCGTGAACGTGCGGAACAGGCAAGGGCTTTGCGTGAATGTATTGACTCGATAGGTGGCAATATAATAGTTGCCGGCGACTTCAACGACATCCCCGGATGTTATGCCATACGCACCATCGCCGGTGATGATTTTAAGAGTGCTTTCACGGAGTGCGGTTTCGGTCCCACGGTGACTTATCACGGAAACCGATTCTATTTCCGCATCGATCATGTGCTATACCACGGGAATTTTGAGGCTGTGAAAATAAAAAGGGCTAAAATTCCTTCGAGTGACCATTACCCCCTGCTTACTACTTTTATGATTGAAAATTGAGTAGTTCTAAGTTCCCGTAGTAAAATACCCTCCTGCCGGTGCTAATGCGCGGCAGCAATCAAAGAAATAATGAACCAACTAATATCACTGACATGAAAAAATTATTTACAGCCGCTGCGGGATCGCTGATTCTTGCCGCGACATTGACAACCCCGACTGACATGACAGCTCAGACTCGACAAAATCCGTTCATGGTGCCTTACGACACTCCGTATGAGATCCCCCCGTTCGATAAAATCCAGTATGAGGATTATCTTCCTGCTATTGAGAAAGGTATCGAGATACAGCGTAAGGAGATTGAAGCCATCGCCAATAACCCTGCGAAGCCCACTTTTGAGAACACTATTCTCGCCATGGAGAAGTCAGGCGAACTGCTTCATCGTGCGATGCTCGTGTTCGGTGCTCTTGACGAGACCGACAACAATGCTCAGATGCAGGCTATCTCCGAGAAGGCTTACCCGATGGAATCAGCCGCTTCCGATGAAATATCAATGAATCCGAAGCTTTTCGAGCGTGTGAAGTATCTGTATGACAATCGTGACAAGCTCGGTCTTGACGTTGCACAGAAACGTGCGGTGGAACTCTCATATAAGAGCTTCACCCGCAACGGAGCATTGCTTTCAGATGCTAAGAAGGAGGAGTTGAAGGCTATCAACAACCGTCTTACCGACCTCTACCTGAAGTTTAATAAAAATCTTCTCGCTTCCACCAATTCATTTGAAATTGTGGTTGACAACGAGGCAGATCTCGCAGGCCTTCCCGCAGGTATTATTGCAACTGCCGCTACCGAAGCCGCTAATCGTGGTAAAGCCGGCAAATGGGTGTTCACGCTTCATGCTCCGAGCCGTCTCCCGGTGTTGAAATATGCCGATAACCGTGCTCTTCGTCAGAAGATGTATGAAGGTTATATGAACCTTGCATCAACCGGTGAATATGACAACCGTCCCGTGATAGGCGACATAATCAAAGCCCGCACCAAGAAGGCGCAGATTCTCGGATATAAGGACTATGCATCTTATATGACCGATAAGGTTATGGCTAAGACTCCACAGGCTGCCACTGACCTTCTGATGAAGATATGGGGTCCGGCTGTGAACCGTGCCAATGAGGAAATTGCCGAGATGCAGGCTTATATCGACGAGACAAACGGCGGATTTAAGCTCGCTCCTTGGGATTACTACTACTATTCAGAGAAGGTGCGCACAAAGAAATTCAACCTTGACGAAAATGAGTTGAGCGCTTACTTCTCGCTTGAGAATGTTCGTAAAGGTATCTTTACCCTTGCTGAACGTCTTTACGGTGTTAAATTCACTGAGATGCCTGACGCTCCCAAGTATAATCCTGAGGTTAAGGTCTATGATGTAAAAGACCTCAAAGGTGAGCATGTGGCAGTCTTTATGACTGACTATTTCCCCCGTCCCTCTAAGCGTCAGGGCGCATGGATGAGCGAGTTTAAGGTTGCTTATGAGGATGCCGACGGCACTTCGTCACGTCCTATAGTATATAATGTAGGTAACTTCACCCGTCCCACTGTCGACACTCCGGCACTCCTCACCATCGACGAGGTTGAAACCATGTTCCATGAGTTCGGTCATGGTCTCCACGGTATGCTCACACGTGCGAAACTCCGCAGCCAGTCAGGTACAAATGTTGACCGTGACTTCGTAGAGCTTCCCTCACAGATAACTGAACACTGGTCAAAAGAACCTGAATTGTTAAAGGAATTCGCTTTCCACTACAAGACTGGTGAGGTGATCCCCGAAGCTCTTGTCAATAAGATGCTTGCCGCTTCTACCCACAATCAGGGTTTCCGTACCACTGAACTTGCAGGCGCTGCGCTTCTTGACCTCGCATGGGGACAGCTTAACGCCGCTGACGGTGACAAGGTAGATGTGGATCTGTTTGAAAAGCAGGTTGCCGATAAGCTGAACATGCCTTCAGAGATCGCTTACCGTTATCGTTCACCCTACTTCAAACATATTTTCGGTAGCGACGGCTATGCTTCAGGTTACTATACATATCTTTGGGCTGAGGTTCTTGACACTGATGGCTTTGAGCTTTTTGCCGAAAAGGGTATATTTGATCCTGAGACCGCACGTTCGTTCAAGGAGAACATTCTTGAAAAGGGTGGCAGCGAGGATCCGATGGAGCTATTCGTTCGTTTCCGTGGACATGAACCGTCGGTTGACGCTCTTCTCCGCAACCGCGGACTTGCACCCGCAGCCGAGCCTGCTAAAGGTGGCGATTTGAAAATGGAAGGTGGGAAGTAAATAAATGTTAAAAATTAAGATGTGCGATTAAATTTGATGACAAAAAGTATACAGTTTTAAAAATTTAACTTATCTTTGCCATTGAATTTTGTGTACAGTTTAATATTGCATGTTAAATTTGTGAACTTTGAAACATCCATCCTTTCATTCACGAAAAAAGATTATTTTTAATAAGTGAATCATAGGTTACGATCATGCCGCTCGTGAGAGCGGCATGATTTTTTTGTATAGGTCTCAGCCCGTTTATTGTGTATGGGTTGCGATTTCGGAGTTAAAGATTGTAAAGGTTATTGCAAGAGCAGGGATTAATGGTTAAATTTGCATCAGAGAAATGACAATTTATTGTGTGACACCTCTTAATTTAATATAATTTAACCAATCATTTAAAAAGAACTTGCCTATAGACCAATCTCTACTCTAACCAATCACTATTTCTATCATAATGAAAAAACTGACTAAGCTTACTGACCGTGAACTGGTACAGGCTTATGCCAATAACGATAATGAGGCTTTTGACGAACTGTTGAGACGCCATCAGGACAAAGTGTATTCATATATCTATCACGTTGTGAAAAATAAGGAACTTGTCGATGATCTCTTTCAGGAGACATTCGTCAAGGCTATCATGACTATTAAGCAGGGTGGCTATACCGAGCATGGCAAATTCTCGGCGTGGCTTATCCGGATAGCCCACAATCTGGTCATAGACAGTTTCCGTCATGAAAAGTGGGAGAACATGATATCTTCTGCCGAGGATGAATCGGATCCGCTTAACCGCCGGGAGCTTTCGGAGGGGAACATAGAGGATTTTATGATCAACGACCAGATAAAAAAGGATATCCGCAAGATTGTGATGTCGCTCCCTGACGCTCAGCGTGAAGTGCTGGTGATGCGTTTTTATCGCAACATGTCATTTAAGGAAATTGCCGATGCCACATCGGTGAGCATTAACACAGCTCTCGGGCGTATGCGTTACGGCATTATGAATATGCGCCGTATCGCTGCCGAGAATAATATTGCGCTTGTGACCACCTGACGGTTCGTCGCTCCCTCACACGCAAATAAGTAACTTACGATCAACTATTATATATGAGAATCACGATATTAAAGGTTTTCGCCGCTGTTGCGGTGAGTCTGATGTGTGCCGAGACGGTTTCGGCTGAGGAAAATGTGGATCTTGTACCTAAGATTCACGGGGCTTTGCGTACTCGCTGGGAGATGGATTTGGAAAATGACGCAAGCCGGTTTCAGGTACGTAATGCGAGAGTCACACTGGATGGGAAGGTTGCCCCTACGATTGATTATTTCATCCAGACTGATCTTTGCAATGCGGGGAAGATGCAGATACTTGACGCATGGGGCAGAATAGGTATCACCGATAGATTGAAATTTCAGGCTGGGCAGTTCCGTATGCCGTTCGGTACCGATTGCTTCAAAGCTCCCGCCAATTATATTTTCGCCAATCGCTCATTTATAGGTAAGCAGATGTGCAATGTCCGTGCGGTGGGAGCCAAGCTGAGTTATACGGCGTTTTCCAATGATATGAATGACCTTCTTATAGAGGGCGGAGCATTTAACCCGACTGTGATTTCCGACCATAACAAGTGGGTAAAGACACTCGCCTACGCAGCTAAGATAGGCTACAGGATTCAAAATGTGAAATTAGCCACAGGTATTCAGAGCATCGAGCCTGACTCTGTGAGGATGAATCTGCTTGGCGGCTCGGTGACATGGACGTGCGGCAGATGGCTTGTGGAGGGTGAGTATATGAACAAGCATTACACCCATAAGGCGCATAAATCAGCCCATGCCTATAACTTTTATGCCGATTACCGTATGCCGGTAAAGGTCGGTGTGTTTAATCAGGCATCACTTCAGGCACGTTTTGACGGTATGACGGCACATAGCTCCGGCACACGTAATGCGGATGGGAATTTAGTGACCAATCATCAGGCTCGCAACCGTGTGACCGTCGGCGGAACTTTGAGCTATGTCTATAAGGCTGTGCATTGTGATGTCCGCCTTGATTATGAGAAGTATTTCTATCATTCCGGAGTTGCTATCCCCGAAGGTGACGGCGATAAAATCTGTGCCGAAATGGTGATACGTTTCTAAGCTGATAGCATTTTATATATAATATATCTCATTATTGTATTATGACTCGTTTCCCTCTTTTAGCTGTCTCACTGATTCTTGCTATTGAATTATCAGCTGTTGTTCAGCAGAACTTTACCATTACCGGACATATCTCGGGAGTGCAAAACGGTGATACTCTGCGTTTCGAGCGTATATTGCTTCCCGGTTTTGCCAGTGAAGCCGCTTTCGATATTATCGTAAAGCAACCGGATCGGTTCGATTACTCCGGCGTGCAGAGTCATGATCAGCAATATATGATGACTTATTTACCTAAAGAGGGCTCGGCTCCTGATTGTGACCGAACAGGTAAGATGATTATTATAACCGACGGAGACAGGATAAATCTGTCGGGGAGGGTAAACGATATATACTACTGCAATTTGGAAGGTGGAATATACGATGATCCTTTGCTATCGAGAGCGTTGCAACTTGAGGATTCTCTCGGAATGGTCAGAAGCGGCTATCTTGCCCGGTACAAAGAAGCGCTCGCCCGAAAAGATACAGTTGGTGGGATGCAATATCTTAATATGTTTAACAATTTCGGACATGACGCTTCTGATCCCGGATTCGTCAAGGTCCGTGAAGCTCGAAAGGCATTCGCCGACGCAAGAGCGAAAGAGTCGCTCTATACGCTTGTAAACTCATTGCAGGAAATATCATCCACCCCGGTTGAAAAATCGAGATCACTTTATGACGCATGGAGTCAAGACTTGAAGGACAGCTACTATGGTCGTATATATGCTGATGAACTGTCGGCTATGGAGAGGCTTGCCGACGGACAGCCTGTGCCGGGATTTTCGGTAATATCAACTGATGGCATCCGAGTTACCGAGAATGATTTCAAGGATAGGTATTTGCTGATCTATCATTGGGGTATGTGTCCGGGCTCGCTTCAGATTGACTCACGGGTATGTGAACTTTACGACCGGTATTCCGACAAAGGTCTTACTATTCTTGGCATTACAGAATCCTTAACACAGATACGTGAGGTGTATAACGGCTTGCCGGAGAATGGAAAATACCGGTTTGCCGGGATCGAAGACCTGCGAGCTGTGTTGGGTGATATGCTTAAGCATCCTTGGAAAGAGGTGGAGACCGATGGGGAACACAAGGAGAATATGTCTGTTAAAGACACGTTCCGAGTCGGAGGATGGCCATTTTTTGTGTTGATCGGGCCTGATGGGACAATCCGCTCCCGTGGCTTTTTCGAAGCATTTTTTAAGGCTTGCGACATACTTGACAGGGAAATCGGTTCAACCGGTAAATAACAAAAGCTATTGTCAAATTAGGCTCTTGTCCTTTAAGTAGGGATGCTCCATGTAGCATCCGAGAGCAAATAGTTTATTTCTCTGTTGCTCTGATTCGGCGGAAGCTGATTAAGTCCATGATCCCTAACAGGAGTAATGAAAGGAGGCATACTCCGATATATATTTTGTTTTCAATGAGATTGGATTCATAATATACGTCTATCCCATCCTGACGCTTAATCCCATCCTTCAAATACCTTTTCCAATAATTCAAAGAGTAGCCTTTTAATGCTTTTTCCCTGATTCTTAATTGCTTTTCGTTCTCGGGATCTAAAATATGATTATAGCCGTCGCTTGTAAACTGTTCGGCAGGACTTTTATAATGGATAAAACCGGTGAACATATCCTTATAAGGCAGAGTGCATACAGGATCCCAAGGCAAAATAAAATGGTCAAAACTATCCTCTCCGAAAGGTGACCCTTCGAAATCAAAAGCACAGTCGGGATTTCCCAGTTGTTCGAAAGCCACATCCCATTTACCATATTGGACCGGAATCGGTATTTCCTCTCCCGTCAAAAAGGCAAGCTTGCTCATAGAGGCGAAATTAATCATCACATTGGCAACCTTGCCCGGGAATGCGCGTGACAAGTAGTAGCCGCAATTGCCCGGGGTGAGATAGGCGTGTCTATAGTTCATAATGATCAATGACTTATGCAGACTGTCGGATTTCAATGTCGAGATGATATTGTCAGCCATGATGCTGTCTCGATTATCCATTTCAGTTCTGTCGAGCCAGTTGCGGTCGGAGAAAAGGATATTTACTCGTTTTGATCTGTCATGATTGAAGTAATACATCCTTTTGAGGAAATTGAACCAATTGGTGTTGGGCCATAGCAGATGATCCGATTGGTTTTTAGTCATAAAAGATGCCAAGTTCTTTTCGACTTCCTCATCGGTGGTAAAATCGGTATCTGTAAATGCTTTATATGCGTCTCGTGACTCGGCACAACCAATCTCAGTGAACACAGTACCTATACTGTCGGTGAAACGGGGATCGGTCACAAAGTCGTAAATCATATCGTATTGTGTCATCTCCTTATGATGCCTTTCGCAAAGGATGACATGATCATATTTCTCAAACAGCTTGAACAGGTAATCGTTGATGTCCGATTGGTTGTTCTTCAGGAAATCGACATACTTTTGAACAGAATGTCCTGATGGGAAGGGAGTCGCATATAAAGGTCTTTCGTTGATCAATTGCCTGTCATTGGTCGCTACTGTGTTTATGATTCTTACGATTGTTGCCGATATAATCAGCAGTAGGAACACATAAGAAAAATTCCTGTAGACATGTTTTGCTTCTGCCGGCTTTAACGAAGGTCGGCGTTCAACGGTGATTCTGAATATCTTTTTTCGAAATATCGCAAGGAGTGCGCAGACGGGAATTAAGATTAAAGTTCTCACAGGGGACAGATAGTTCCATCCGAATAGCAGGAGTATGACTGCGGGGAGGCTACAGGTGGCTTCTCGTAGTAACAGGCGGAGCGCAAACGTATGTTTGTTTCCATTGTCGATAATTCCGGCGTTGAAAAAGTATTGTCCGAATGTCCGACGATGGGTCAGGTAGCTTATGATATAATAGCATATCCAAGTGACAAGGAAGCCGTTAATATTCGGTATGAAATAAAAATAAGCAGCCAGACCCGCAATTATCTGAAACAGGAAAAAGGAGAATAAACCATCTGTCAAAAGAATCAACAGTCTGGCTAATATGTTCGGTTTCATTGCAATAAATGTTTCATGAAGTATTTTGTTTATAGCATTGCAAAGTTATAGCTTTTGTAAATTCTTTGCAAGGCTCTGTTGCAAAATATATTGGAAGTAAGGATGTTCTGTGGAGCATTCCTATATTAAGGACAACAGCTTCATGGGTAGTATAGTATTCAGGACGATAGGGGATGGGTTATTTCATAGTGCCGAAGCGGAGGGTGAAGCCGAAGTTGATATTGAATGAGTTGGGGAGCGATACTGTGAGTTTGCGCATTGTCATAGGTGTGGTTTCCCTGTCACGGACGTTAGGGGCGGCATATAGCTCCATTGATGATTTCCCGGTGAGTATATTATAGCGGGCTTCGAGGAAAATCGAGAGTGTGCGTGACAAATGACGTGACACCCTGACCTGAGGCGCCATGGTGAAAAAGAATCCTGATTTTCCTTTGAGGCGCATGGTGTATGTGTCCTCGGTTTCGGGATTCATGAGATAAAAATAATCCTGCTTGGCTGTAAATTCAGTGAATCCTATCCCAAGAATATATGACAGTTCCACCGGTCCGGCTGTATGGGTATATGCTCCTGTCGCCATAAAGCTTCCGGCGGTAATGTTTCGGTTCCCGTCTTCACCTTCGATTATAGCGTAGCCTCTAGGTGCCTTAAGTCGATATTCATTGGGTAGGTATACGGCAGCATCCGCACCGATTGACCAGTGACGGTTGATGTAGAAACTATAATCAATCGACACCACAGGTATGGTGTGTTTGCGGAAAAGACGCACCACGCCATTGTTGTGTTCTTTGCCGGTGATCAGAGTGCCGTAGTGATAGGCTATGCGATGTCTCCCTGTGAGGGAATAGTCCTCGGTGGTAGTGCTGCTCTGAGCTGACGCAGAGAAAGCTGTAAATGCTATCAGCAGCGCAAGTGCCGTGCGAATATATGAATTGAAACGTGCCATAATGTTATATTATAGGATCTCATAAATTATATAAATATAACGCACGGCGCGGATTTAAAGTTGGAGAGAATGTAATACTGTCTATGCTCGGGATACAATATAAAAAGTCCTGCGGTCAGCATTAACCGCAGGACTTTTTGCGTTATGGCAATTAATAAGTTTAGCCGATTTTGATACCGGAGAAGCCCATGAAAGCCATGGCAAGGAGACCGGCGCAGATCAAAGCGATGGGTACACCGCGCATTGCTTTGGGTACGTTTGAGAGCGCAAGCTGCTCACGGATTCCAGCAAAGATTGAAATAGCCATTGTGAAGCCTATCGCTGTTGCGAGCGCATATACAAGCGACTGTCCGAGGTCAAGATTGTTGCGCACCACGAGGATTGCCACACCAAGCACGGCACAGTTGGTTGTGATAAGCGGTAGAAACACACCCAAGGCGCTGTAAAGCACCGGAGCTATCTTTTTAAGGATGATTTCGAGCATCTGCACCAATGCGGCAATCACGAGGATGAACACAATGGTCTGCATGAACTGCAATCCGAGCGGATTAAGCACATAGAACTGCAGCAGCCAAGTGACGCAAGTGGCTATCACCATCACAAATGTGACAGCCGCACCCATACCGGTGGCTGAAGAGAGCTTGCGTGACACGCCGATAAACGGGCAAATTCCGAGGAACTGGGCAAATACGATGTTGTTTACAAAGATTGCCGTTATGATGATTGAGATATATTCTAACATCTTATGGATGGAATTTTAGTGGTTAAAACTTACTTGTTAATTAACACCTTGCGCCACGCAGTTTTGTGAAAAGAGCAATGAGCAGTCCCAATGCAATGAACGCTCCGGGGGCAAGGACGAATATGAGCGAGCCGTAGGTTTCGGGGAATATCTCAGCTCCGAAAATGCGGCCTGTTCCGAGGATTTCACGTACGGCACCGAGGATGGTCAGTGCGATGGTAAAGCCGAGTCCGATACCTATACCGTCAAGGCAGCTGTCGAACACCCCATGGCGTGATGCAAATGCCTCGGCGCGTCCGAGAAGTATACAGTTTACCACGATAAGCGGGATGAAGATGCCGAGGAGGGTGTTGAGTGCGGGAAGATAGGCTTCCATTACAAGCTGTAGCACTGACACGAAAGTGGCTATCACGACAATGTAAGCCGGGATACGCACTTTGGCAGGGATGAGGTTTTTGATAAGTGAGATGACCACGTTTGAGCAGATAAGCACCCCCATGGTTGCAAGTCCCATGCTCATACCGGTCATTGCGCTACCGGTAGTACCCAGTGTGGGACACATACCCAACATCAATACGAAGGTCGGGTTTTCGGTGACTATGCCGTTATATAGAATTTTAAGCTTTGAATTCATGATAAGTAAGCGTTAAGATTGTGGAGTCACGGGGAGTGACATTATTTATTCTGCTCCTGAAGCTTGGTGTAAGCCTTTGAAGCACGGTTGAGAGCGTCGAGGAATGCACGAGAGGTGATGGTCGCAGCAGTTATTGCGTCAACATCTCCGTTGTCCTTTTTAACTGCGAGTCCATTAGGAGTGGATGAGGGGTTCAGACCTATCACGCTGCGGTTTCCTTCAGGTGAACGGAACCATTCGTCCATCTTAGCTCCAAGTCCCGGGGTCTCGGCATGGCTCATGACCTCGTAGCCGGTTATGTTGCCTTCGCTGTCAAAACCATATATCAGTCTGATTTCACCGCTGAAGCCTGCGAGAGAGTAGCTTTCGACAGCAGCACCCACAAGTTTGCCATCCTGTTTTGCAGGGAACACTTTAAGTGGGGTGGTTTCCCCGTCAGGGGTTATGTCGATGGCTTCTGCCACAGGGTCATTGTTGAATTGCGGAGTCACAGCACTGATGGCCTCGATCTGCTTGTTGAGCGCAGCCTCTTTGATGGGCTTTTCGGTGAGCGTATACACACCGGCAAGAAGAGCTGCTGCAACTATGGTGATGATGCCAAGTGAGAGCACCATGTTCATGAGTGTTGATTTCATGCGGCTACCCTCCCTTCTCCGAATTTACGGGGTTTCATGTAACGGTTAATTAGCGGTGTCACGCCGTTCATGATAAGAATTGCGAATGACACACCTTCGGGATATGCGCCCCATTGACGGATAACCAGTGTGATGATACCTATCATCACGCCGTAGAGCAACATACCTTTATGGCTCATAGGTGAGGTAACATAGTCGGTAGCCATGAATATAGCACCGAGCAACAGACCTCCTGAGAGGAGTTCGACACCTACAGGAGCATCTATGCAGAGTGAGAATATGGCTACAGTGCCGAGTATCGCTACCGGGATGTGCCATGTGATCACTTTCATGCAGAGAAGATAGACGAAACCGATAAGGAGTGCTATCGCTCCGATCTCACCCATCGAACCACCAGCCATGCCGAGGGCCTTGTCCATAAGGTCGATCTGCTCGGGTTCCACGAGCTTCATCTTGAGCTGCCCGAGGATTGTGGCTCCGGTGGTCGCATCGGCGTATGCCAAGCGATTTTCAAACGGGAGAGGCCATGAGGTCATCTGCACCGGGAATGAGAGCAGAAGGAACACACGTCCTACCAAAGCGGGGTTGAAGATGTTGCAGCCTAAGCCGCCGAATGTCATTTTGCCTATGCCTATAGCCACCACGCATCCGATAAGTACTATCCATATAGGAAGATTTGAGGGTAGGTTAAGGGCGAGAAGCAAGCCTGTCAGCACGGCTGAAAGATTGCCGATTGACGGCTTTTGCCCAAGCATGTAACGGGTGATTAGATATTCCACTGCCACACATCCGGCTATGGCTGTGATAATTACAATAGCGGCACCTATTCCGAAACAAAAGAGTGCCAGCAATACCGCAGGGATCAGCGCAATGATGACGTGAAGCATAAGCTTTGTCACCGTTGTTGGCGTTTGGGTATGCGGTGAAGGGGAAATTGTGATAAATTGGCTCATTAAAGTTTTGGTATTAGTCGCTGCAAAATTAGGAAAAAATATAATAATAACCAAAAGTAAATACAATAAGAAGCTATTGCAAAATGTGGATTTTGGACTCGCTGTAGGGATACTTCGACGGAGCATCTGAGAACAGATAGCTTATTTCCAGTCTGTTCCATTCGGATGCTCCGGGGGAGGCATCCCTACATCCAATACATTCTGCAATAGCGTCCTTAAAACGAAAATGAGATGTTGGGATTTGGTATGTGCGGGGATTAGATACGTTCGAGGACTGTGGCGATGAGGTCGCGGACGGCGGTCTTATAGTTGGGATTGGCTTCAGTGTTCATGCGGTTGGCTATGATGGAGCAAACGGTCATGGCACGGTGTCCCATCAGTCTGCCAAGACCCTGAAGTGGAGCGGATTCCATTTCGTAGTTGGTTACTTTGCGTCCGTTGTGACGGAATTCTTCAATCCTGCGGTTCAGGTCGGGATTGGCGAGAGGCAAACGCAACTCTCGTCCCTGAGGACCATAAAATCCGACAGCTGAAATAGTATTGCCACGCACCATGTCGTCACGCCCTATCTGATTCACTAACTCTTCATCGGCATCTACGACGTATGGTTTCGCCCAAAGCGGGTTCCAGCCTACCGAGTCGCAAAAATCATGCTCGAAATCAAGGTCGCATACCTCATTTCTGCCGGCATAATAGTTGAGCACGCCGTCAAAGCCTATGGATTTTTCAGCTATTACAGGTGTGCCGAGCTTCAGTTCGGGTTGGAGAGCGCCTGAAGTACCGATGCGCACCATTGTGAGCCGGCGTTTATTATCTTTTACCTCACGTGTCTTGAAGTCGATATTGGCAAGGGCGTCGAGTTCGTTTATCACTATATCGATGTTGTCAGGACCTATGCCGTGAGAAAGACACATGATGGGCTTGCCTTTATATGTTCCCCCGATGGTGTGAAATTCACGTGATTGAACATCAAAAGCGATCGAATCGAAAAACGATGCAACCATGTTGACACGTGCCGGATCGCCGACGAGGATGATACGGTCAGAAAGCTGTTCCGGAAGAAGATGGAGGTGGAATACGGAACCGTCAGGATTTATGATAAGTTCAGAGGGGGCGATGATTTTCTTTTCCATATATAATAAGGTGGGGGATTAGGGAATATGTTTTATAATTATAACAAAAAATTTAACATTCAGGTTTGTGGAAGATTGATGATTACGGGTATTGTTTGTGATGATTATAATCTGTGGTAACGACCTCCGGGAATATGAGCGATAAGCGAGCGGAATTCCATGTCGATAAGTAGCCCCATGAGTCTGTGTATCGGCATATCTATCCGTGCAGACAGGTCATTTATCATAACTTCACCTCTGTCGGTCATTATGTCAAGTATAGCTTCCTCCTCGGGAGTCAGGTTCACAAACAGTTCCTTCTGAGAGCCTTCCCTCTCTTTCACATTCCAGCCTGACATTGCGATAAGGTCGTCAGCCGAGGTTATGAGGGCGGCAATGTTTGAAGAGATAAGCTCATTGCATCCGGCTGAGTATTTGTCGGATATTCTTCCGGGGAGAGCCATGACCTCACGGTTGTAGCCCGATGCTAAACGAGCTGTAACCAATGCGCCTCCTCGTATGGCTGATTCAGCCACTATTAGAAAGTCGCAAAGACCGGCAACTATGCGGTTGCGGGCGAGGAAATTACCCCGATGTATTGTGTCGATGGAACGATAGTCAGAAAGGAGCATCCCTCCGGTTTTCACAATATCTACAGCTGCAGAGCGGTGAGTGGCGGGGTAGATGGTGTTAAGCCCGTGAGCAAGCACGGCTATGGTTGGTATTCCGTTTTTAAGAGCCGCACGGTGGGCTGCAATGTCTATGCCGTATGCGAGTCCGCTTATTATGACTAATTTCTCATCGAGTTTGGCAGCCAAATCATCCACAAGCTTCTCCACGAAGCTGTTGCCGTAGACGGTGGCATGTCGTGTCCCTACAATGGATACAAATCTGGCATTGTTAAGGTCGGTGTCTCCGAGTCCGTAGAGCATTAACGGAGCGTCAGGACATTCAAGCAGTCGCTTAGGGTATCTGTCGTCAAGGAAATAGATGGCAGAGATTGAATTGTTGGTGACAAACGGTTCTTCCTTGCGGGCTTCCTCTAATGCCTTGCGCCTTACCGAGTCGGAGAAAAGTCGATTTCTGAAGCCCAACACAGCCGAGAGCTGGGCTTCGGTAAGTTCAAAAAAATGCTCTTCGGAACCGATGCGGTCCAAAAGTGCTTTTGCGAATTCAGGGGTGAGATTCCGTATGGAAGAAAACGCAATCTGATAAATGAGGTGGTCGGGAGGCATTAGAAAGGTATGGAGAGATTTATGTCACAGATATTTTTTGAATGCTTCAGCGAGAGTGTCGCCTCTCGACAGCGAACCGTTCTCAAGACATACGATGGTTACGAGCGCTTTTACTACCGGAGCGCCTGTCTCGGCATTAAATATGTCCTGCACGAATATGAACCGTGCGCCGTGGCGTTCCATGCGGAGCTTTGATATCATAGTCTCGCCAAGTGTCATCGACGATATATATTCAATCTCTATCTTGCGTACCACCGGGTCAAGCCCACTTTCATGCATCTGACGGAATGTGAAACCGGCAACTTCGCAGAAGTCATGACGGGTTATCTCCAGATAGTGGAGGTAATTGGCATTGTTCACTATGCCTTGCGCATCACATTCATAGTCACGCACTTTGATGGGCATTTCGAAGAAATAGTCCATAATTGTTTTCGGTATTCGTAAGGTGATAATCAGGCGTTGTAAAGATAACGCTTGATGGAACGTTTAGGTGTCTTTTCAAACTCGTTGGCTCTGAGCTGTATCTTGTCGATACGCTCGTATGGGGCGACTATCTTGTTGAGATCCTGACGAACCTGCTCCATGATTTCAGGGAGCTTCTCGTTTGATATATGGTCACGGTCCATAGCTTCATAGTCAGGGTATACCAAGGCATGAAGATGCTTGCCGCGCTCCACAATCAAGCTTTCAGCAACGTATGGCATATTGTTCAGCTTGGCTTCTATCTCCTCGGGATATATGTTCTGCCCGTTGGCGCTTAGTATCATGGTCTTATATCTTCCTTTTATGAAGATAGTGCCATCATCCGAGCGTGTGCCCATGTCGCCGGTATGGAGCCATCCTTCAGCATCAAGCACAGCTTCGGTAGCTTCCGGATTTTTGAAATAGCCCTTCATCACATTTTCGCCCCTGACGCATATTTCGCCGGGTATCCTCGTGCCGTCTTCGCTGTTGGCAATCTTACTGTGCATGATATGCGGGAGGGTTCTTCCCGATGAACCGACAATGAATTTACGCCATGGGGTATAGCTGATGAGCGGTCCGCACTCGGTCATGCCGTATCCAACGGTAAACGGGAACTTTATGCGGTGCAAAAATTCTTCAACCTCATGGTTGAGCGGGGCGCCACCCACGATCACCTCTTCAAATTCTCCTCCTAACGCTTCTATCAGCTGGCTGCGTATCTTTCGGTAGACCATCTGATTTATACCCGGCACCTTGAGAGCGCGCCGTATAGCCGGCTTTTCTATCACCGGACGGAGCTTGTTACGGTAAATTTTTTCAAGGATGAGAGGTACGCATATAATAAGATTCGGCTTTACTTCAGCAAACGCCTTCAGAAGCAGCTTCGGAGTAGGTAGCTTTCCAAGCAGAGTGACGTGAGTACCGACAGCGAGAGGTACGAGCATGTCGAATGCGCATCCGTAAGCATGGGCGAGAGGGAGGAATGATAGCGCACGAGATCCACGGTAATGTAGACGGGAATTCACACCGAAACGCACATTACCGCCCAAGTTGCGCAAGGTCAACATTACACCTTTTGAAAAACCTGTTGTGCCGGAAGTGTAGTTTATCTCTGCGAGCTCGGATTCATCTATCATGGGGTAGTCCACATCCGAGGCAGTGAACCCGTGGGGATACTTGCGCCGCATCTTTTCAGAAAGCTTGGCGAGGAACTTCTCAGCCGCATGGTTATGGGCAGGGTGTTCCGCAAGCACATCGCGGCTTTCAAGCGAGAACACAGCCTTGACGAGGGGTATTTTTTCAAATTCCATACTGTCAAATATGGTTTCGCTTATAAACAGGAGTATGCTTTCGGAATGGTTGATTATATGTTGGGCATCTTGCACATTGAAATCATGAAGAACAGGGACTATTACCGCACCGTAAGTGATAGTTGCCATATAGGTCACGACCCATGAGATTGAATTCTTGCCCATGAGTGCGATTTTATCACCTTTCTTCACGCCACATTCTTTGAATAAAAGATGAGTCGCTGCGATTCTTCGTGATAAGTCAGCATAGGTCATGGTGTGACCTGTGCCAAATTCTGAAAGGGCGGGGAGCTCCCAATTCTGACGGAAACTCGATGCAAATATCTGAATTAGATTTTCATTAGCCATATCTCTCATAAACATTTGAATATATAACATTGTATTTTGACCCATTGTTTTGGACTATGGGCAAAAGGGTATGTCATATATCATAGCGGATAATCACAAGGTTATCCAAAACAACTACAAAGTAACTAAAAATCACTCAAATATCCTAAAATTAGCATGAACTTATCAAAAATTTTATAAAAAGGTTAAATCAGTCCGTTATATTTCAAAAAACTCCGGATGCGTATGGTGTCGCATCCGGAGTCCGTTGTATCGTTTAATTCTGTCGCTCACTCAGGTAGTGATGCGATAAGAATTTTAGTTGAGGTTCTTGCTGAGGTATTCGCGGAGAGGTTCGTTGGTAGGATCAACTTCGAGAAGTTTTTCGAAGTAAGCGCGAGCCTGTTCCTTGTCACCCTGCTTGAGGTAGTAGTTTGCGATATTGTTGTATGCGCTCCTGTAGGCATCAACATACTTAGTCTTGTTGTCGGGATTCTCATCGTAAGCTGCGAGCATATCCTCGTAGGTCTTAACGAGGTCGGCAGTGATTTCATTGCCGTCGCGTACCATAAGGAGGGTAGCTTTGTTACGGTAAAGAGGACCCTTGTTAGCAGCTTCCTCAACAGCCATGTCTACATACTTGATACCGTTGTTGGCGGCTTCAGCACGTTCGGGTGAACCTTCAGGAAGTGAAAGACCGAGGTTCTTGTAACGGTTAGAGAGGATGAAGTAGTCATTGAGTGAAGCGTCGCCTGCGTCAACGAACTGCTGCATCAACTCAGCTGCCTTCTGATAGTCTTCAAGGTCAGTGTACATTGAGGAAAGGTTGGCAAGAATCTGCTTGTTCTTCTCGGGGTTGAGGTTGTAAGCTGCCATGTAAGCATCGATAGCTTCCTGAGGACGGTTGAGCTTACCGAGGATATCACCGTGGGTGGTGTAGTCGGTAGCGGTGAACTTAGCGCCCTGATGTGCGAAAAGCTTCTGGGCTGCTTCTTCAGCTCCTGCAAAGTCTTCGAGAGCGGCTTTGTTGAGCATCACCATACGCTGCATGTACTCGTTGTCGGGGTCCTTGGCGAGCACCTGATTAGCTACGTCAAGAGATTCCTGATACTTCTTGCCGAAGTAGAGAAGACCTGAATATCGCTGCTCGTCACCCTGGAAGTGGTTGGGGTTCTGCATGTACTTGCCATACTGCTCGGCTGCTTTGGTGAGCATGTTACCGTCATAGTACTTTTCAGCAAGTTCGCTCTGTGCAAGTGCGGAAGTCGGAAGTTTGCCATTGAGTTCCACGAGCTTGTCGATAGCGAACTGAGGGTTAACCTTGTTGTAAAGGTTAGAGTACTTAACGTATGCTTCAGGGTTGATGTCACCAGCTTCTTCATCGTAGATGATAGCTTGTTCGTAGAAGCCGGCAGCCTGACCTATGTCAGTTGACTTTGCCATATCACCTTTGAGGACATAAATCTGAGCCTCTTTGTTCTTTGACACCTTCATGGCGTTGGCGATATTCTTGTCGATCTCCTTAGTGTAAGCCACGGGGTCAACGTTGAAGTATGCGCGGGCTATCGCAGCCATTACGGAAGCGTCCTTCTTGTTGTGTTCGAGAGCTGCTTTGAACTGCTTTTCAGCGTCAGACTTATTACCATTCTTAAGAGCGATTTCGCCAAGACCTACATAGTTGTAACCGTATGATGGGTCAGCAGCGATACCGTTGTTGAAGTTTGTTGATGCACCGGAGACGTTGCCGTCGCGGAGATCCAAAGCTCCAAGATAGTAATAAGACACAGCCTTATTGGTAGAAGGATCATTAAGTGTCTTTTCGAGGATGGTTTTAGCTTTGTCAAAGCGGTCAGCATTGTAGTAGTCTACACCATCCTGATAACCACCCTGTGCTGAAGCTGCAAGGGCGAAACCTCCCAAGAAAAGGGAGAATAATGTACGGAATTTCATTGCGGTTGGTTTACTATAGTTTAGTTCTTAATAAATTTCGGGTTATTTAGGTTGAATACAAAATTAAAAAGGTCTCTATTATATTAGATAACGGAAAATTAAATGGTTTATTTCCATCACCAAGAAATTTTTCGTTTATTCTACCTGAACCATGCGCGGACGCACTGTCGCAGGGAGGATTCCTGTCATCTGGATCATCTTCTGCCCTTGGAAGCCGGTGACGAAGCTATAGAAGCGGTGTGTCACAGTGCCGCCGGGTGAAGTGGTGACCATATAGACGGAACGATATAACGGATAACTTCCATCGAAAATGTATGCTTGGTAAGGCTTGTATGCCTGTACTACATCATTGCCACGGACTTTCAAGACTTTCACGTCGGAGTTGAAATCCATGGTGGTAGTGTCGCTCTTTTCCACCGCCTGCGCCAACTCTTCCACGGTTTTGTCTTTTCCGCTCATGTCGCTTGCCACCCAGCTTACGCCTATGATACCCATGGCGTTTTTGTTCTCGGCAACTGCCTTGAACACGTCAGGATTGGTCTTTACGGCAGAAACATTCGGTCCGAAAGGCTTGCCGTTGAGGATGGAGTCACGCATATATTTAACGGTAGATGAGCCTTGATGGTCAAAAATCACATCAATGTCGCCAAGTTTGCATGGCTCAACCTGATCCCAGCGTGTCACCTCTCCCGAGAGTATTTCAGCAATATCTTTGCGTGAAAGTATCTCCACAGGGTTGGCAGGATTGACGATTAGTGCCAATGCGTCAACAGCTATGCGTTGCTGATGCACCACTTTTTTATTGCTGCGAAGGAAGCTGACCTCTTGGTCGGTGAGCGGGCGTGTGATTACCGCTGCCTTCACGCCTCCCATTGCCATTATTGAGTCAATGGCGGCATTTTCAGGCACGTAGTAAGCAAGCACATCTTCTTTGGGGTAGATGTATTCATACACATCTATCTCTTGCTCCATTATGTTTTCAAAAGACTCGTCACAAGCTATCTTCGCAAGTGTCGATGGCTTTTGTTCGTTCTTTTTACCGCAGCTCACAGCCATTATTGAGGCTGCAATCACAGCCGCGGCGGTCAAGCTCCTTATAATTCGTGTCATATCAAGCGGGTTGAATCGGAAAAGTGATAGCCTGTTTACTCTTCGTTGCCGTAGCCGGCATCGATGCCTTTAAACTGACGGTAGGCGCGCCATAATCCATAGATGGTGAATAGTCCGCCTGCCACCCATTTAACCCATGTCCATGTCGGGAACAGGATGTCAAAGTATCCACAGAAGAATAACACTCCCACGCCAACATAAATGATAATCATTATGATACCGAAGATGTTGCGTGCGGTTGCGGGGGTGCCTGTTGAGTTTTTCTGAGCGCTCATAGTTGTATAGTTTAAACGTTAATTTTAAATCATTCGGCAGGTATAGTGTGCCGGTTATAAAATTAACAATTCAGGGATGCGAAAGTTCGGCATAGAATGCCTCACCTTAACTTCCGCTGTAAAATTAATGAAAAAATATTAAATAGAGAGCAATATCTAATCTTATTAAAAACCTTTAACACTATAATGATTTTACTTTGGTTATTAAACAATCTCTAAATATATGCCCTTGTTGGCACTCCTTGAAGGGTGTTAAATAAAAATTTTGTAAATTTGCGCATTATGAACGCACCTTTAGCAGAGCGCCTTCGTCCGCGCTCACTCGAAGATTATATAGGTCAGGAGCATCTCGTCGGACCCGACGGTGTGATCCGCAAAATGATTGAATCGGGAAGAGTCTCCTCGTTTATCCTGTGGGGACCTCCCGGGGTAGGGAAGACTACACTTGCAAAGATCATTGCCAACACTGTGAATGTGCCTTATTACACCCTGTCGGCTGTCACTTCAGGCGTTAAGGATGTGCGTGAGGTGATAGACCGCTGCCGACGTGACGTGCAGAGTATGTTCACCCAAGGTAGACCTATATTATTTATAGATGAAATACACAGATTTAACAAGGGGCAGCAGGACAGTCTGCTTGGGGCTGTTGAAAGCGGCATAGTCACTTTGATCGGCGCCACCACGGAGAATCCGTCGTTCGAGGTGATAAGACCCTTGCTTTCACGTGCTCAGGTCTACACCCTTCGCTCGCTTGAAGAGCCGCAGTTGCAGCAATTGCTTGACCGTGCGCTTGAGCGTGACGAAGTGCTTAAAAGCCATGGCGCAGACGTGGAGGAGACTTCGGCTTTGTTCCGGTTTGCCGGCGGCGATGCCCGTAAGCTCCTTAATATACTTGACCTTCTTGAGCAGTCTACTCCGCAGGGTGAGAAGATAATCATAAATGATAAGCTGGTCATCGACCGTCTGCAGGAGAACCCTGCCGCATACGACAAGAACGGGGAGATGCACTACGACATAATCTCCGCTTTCATAAAAAGTGTGCGTGGCAGCGACCCCGATGCCGCTATCTACTGGCTCGCACGAATGATAACGGGCGGGGAGGATGCGGTCTTTATAGCTCGCCGGCTCATGATACTTGCGTCGGAAGATATAGGACTTGCCAATCCCAATGCATTGCTGCTGGCGAATGCCACATTTGATGCCGTGCATAAGATAGGTTTCCCCGAAGCGAGAATCCCGTTGGCTGAGTGTACCATCTACCTTGCATTATCACCTAAAAGCAATTCTGCTTATATGGCTCTGGATGCGGCGATGGAGCTTGTGGCTAAGACCGGCGATCAGCCCGTGCCGCTTCATTTGCGCAACTCGCCTACTTCGCTCATGAAAGAGTTAGGTTACGGGCGTGATTACAAATATGCGCATGACTATCCGGGCAATTTTGTGATACAGCAATATATGCCTGACGCACTCGGACATAAAACTTTATGGCAGCCGTGTGACAATCAGGCTGAGATGCGTTCGGCTGCTTTGCAGAATTCCCGCTGGAATCCGAAGCCTGACGACACAAATGTGCCGAAATAAAGAAATTTTTCTTTATTTTGACGTTGCAATTAAAAAAATGTGTATATTTGCCAAAAAATAGAAACAAATTATAATCCCTATAATTACTCCGAATATGAAGAAGCATAATTTCTATGCCGGTCCCTCTATCCTTAGTGAATACACCATTAAGAATACGGCTGACGCAGTGCAAAATTTTGCCAACACCGGGCTTTCGCTCCTGGAAGTTTCTCACCGAAGCAAAGAGTTCGTGGCTGTGATGGATGAGGCGCAGCAGCTTGTCAAGGAGCTTCTTGATGTCCCTGAAGGATATCAGGTGCTTTATCTTGGCGGTGGCGCAAGTCTTCAATTCTGCATGGCTCCGATGAATCTCTTGAAGACAAAAGCCGGCTATCTCGACACAGGCACATGGGCTTCCAACGCTATCAAGGAAGCGCGTCTCTTTGGCGAGGTTGAGGTCCTTGCTTCTTCAAAAGAGGCTAATTACACTTATTACCCGAAAGGTTATGAAGTGCCTGCCGACCTTGACTATTTCCATATCACTACCAACAATACTATTTATGGTACTGAACTCCGCACCGATCCTGATGTGAAAGTTCCGTTGGTTGCCGATATGTCTTCTGATATTTTCTCTCGCCCTATCGATGTGTCTAAGTATGATCTCATCTATGCCGGTGCGCAGAAGAACCTTGGTCCCGCCGGTGCTACCCTCGTGATCGTTAAGGAGGATGCACTCGGACATGTTGACCGTCCTATCCCCACCATGCTTGACTATCGCACACATATCAAGAAAGGTTCTATGTTCAATACTCCTCCTGTGCTTCCTGTTTATGCTGCCCTTATGACATTGCGTTACTATAAGGAACAAGGCGGTGTTAAGGCTATGGAAAAACGTGACCTCGAAAAGGCAGCTTTGCTTTACGACGCTATTGACTCAAGCAAGATGTTCGTAGGCACAGTTACCGATCCCGACTCACGTTCTATAATGAATGTATGCTTCGTGATGACTCCCGAATATAAGGAACTCGAAAAAGATTTCGTTGACTTCTGTTCGGCACGTGGTATTGTCGGCATTAAGGGTCACCGTTCTGTTGGCGGTTTCCGCGCATCTCTCTACAATGCCCTCCCCATCGAGAGCGTTCAGGTGCTTGTTGATGCAATGAAGGATTTCGAAGCGCAACATTAATATTAATGTACGGTTATGAAAGTATTAATCGCAACTGAAAAACCTTTTGCAGCTGTCGCAGTTGACGGTATGCGAAAAGTGATAGAAGAAGCCGGAGCAGAACTTGTGCTTCTTGAAAAATATACCGACAAGCAAGCTCTTCTCGACGCTGTGGCTGATGTCGATGGCCTTATCATACGTAGTGATAAGGTTGATGGCGAAGTCCTCGATGCCGGAAAGAATCTTAAGGTAGTAGTTCGTGCCGGCGCAGGTTATGATAATGTTGACCTTGCGGCTGCCACTGCTCACGACGTGTGTGTTCAGAACACTCCCGGTCAGAATTCAAACGCTGTTGCCGAATTGGTGTTTGGACTCGCTGTCATGATGTGTCGCAATATGTATAACGGCACTTCCGGCACAGAGCTTAAGGATAAGACCCTTGGTATTCAGGCTTTCGGACAGGTGGGACGCAATGTTGCCCGTATCGCCCGTGGCTTTGAGATGAATATTTCGGCTCTTGACCCCTATTGCCCTGACAATGTTATGGAGGATGCCGGTGTTTCACCGGTTCACTCTGTTGAGCAGCTCTATCGTGAGAATAAGGTGGTGTCTATCCATATTCCCGCTACTCCCGAGACTAAAGGCTCTATCGGCTACGATCTAATCGCGTCTATGCCTAAGGGTGGTCTGCTCATCAACACAGCCCGCAAGGAGGTTATTGACGAAGAAGGCTTGATAAAGGCGCTTGAAGAGCGTCAGGACTTAAAATATGCCGCTGACGTTGCTCCCGAACGTGCTATGGAGATTAAAGAGCGTTTTGGCGACCGTGTATTCTTTACCCCGAAGAAAATGGGCGCTCAGACATCGGAAGCTAACATCAATGCCGGTCTTGCGGCAGCTCGACAGGTGATAGCATTCCTTACCACCGGCGAGGCTCGATTTAAAGTCAACAAGTAGAATAATAAATCTCTATTATAAAAAGTGCGCTTTGATCTGTTCAGAGCGCACTTTTTTGTTTGTGGTATAGGGGAAGCTGATGAGATTTCGTATGCTATAAAAATAGCTTCTTTATTATATATAATAGGTGTAGATGGGGTTTTTGTGGGGGTGGAATGGGGGTGATGAGGGAATTTTGGCGTTTAAGTGTTAAAT
>ERZ777011.239-NODE-239-length-88740-cov-19.712792_pt1 | contig 88740 bp, 71 predicted proteins | sample MGYA00374964_ERZ777011 | MGnify/ENA primary metagenome ERZ777011 (study PRJEB29310, sample SAMD00008975) | mouse gut metagenome | study: EMG produced TPA metagenomics assembly of the Metagenome analysis of fecal microbiota from mouse which was promoted... | reverse complement strand
TTGAATTTCAATAATTTCAAAGTACTCTTATGATTTTTTAGTGGACACTAATGACTATAAATACAAAAACCATGACAACAACAATCAGTAAAGGCAGCCGGGGCGACACCGTCGCCGTCCTGCAACGCAAACTCAACCTCATTCCTGACGGTATCTTCGGCCCGATTACAGATGAAGCCGTCCGCGATTTTCAAAAATCTCACGGCCTCGCCGTGGACGGCATTGTCGGCCCGGAAACCTGGGCGGCTCTTGGCGTCGGCTCGTTACCGAAAACTCGCCGAATCGACAAGATAATCCTCCATTGTTCGGCTACGCCGGAAGGGAAGGATTATTCTGTCGCCCAAATCCGCCAATGGCATCTTGCAAGAGGTTTCTTCGATGTCGGCTATCACTTCGTGATTTACCGCGACGGTGCCGTTCATCGTGGCCGTCCTGAAAACCAGGTCGGCGCACACACAACCGGCTACAACTCACATTCCATCGGAATATGCTACATCGGAGGCTGCGCTGCCACGAAGAACGCCAAAGGGGAATATCCTCCCAAAGATACGCGCACTCCAGCACAACGCGCCGCACTCGTGCGACTCGTGGCCGAGATGCGCAAAAAATACCCCGGTGCCACAGTCCACGGCCACAACGAGTTCGCCAACAAAGCGTGTCCTTCGTTCAACGTTCAAAAAGAGCCGGAGCTATGCGGTCGATAATCTTCATCATTGCTCTTGCTATCCTTACAGGCTGCAAGAGCCAAAAGCAGGTTGTCAGCGACAAGTCGCTCGACATCGACAGCGTCGCCCGGTCGGAACATCACCGCACAATCGCGGTGATTGACTCGGCTATCCGCAATATTGATTTTAGCTTCGATACCCTGAAAATCAATATCGAGCGTCCTTATTCAATCGGCGACACCGTCGCCTGTCAGCCGGAGATTATTCGCATCAAGGCTGTAAAGGGGCGCGTGATAGACCGGCGGCGTGTTCATAGGGATAGCGTCGAAGCCTTCAATCGGCTTGATACGGTGGCTTATCGTCAATCAGCCGTCGAGACTTCGACAGAACACACCGCCACGACGCGCCTCTATAATCCGCCTGACGGCACGGCGGTTATGGTTATCGCGCTTGTCATCGCCAGTATTCTATTCTTCGTTTGCTATCGCAAACGCTGATTATTTTCACTCTGAGAGTAAAGTTTTCTTCATAGTTCATTCATAAATTTCAGAGCGAGTTGCCCGTGAGGGTAGCTCGTTTTGTTTGTTTATCGCGTTCATCTTTGTTGACCCTCCCGGCTGGTGGCGAATGTCGGCCATACAGACCTCCCTCCGTCCTCCGTTTGCTGCCTACATCCTTGCAAGTCCGAGCATCGTTGGTCGAGGCTCCGCTGCTCTCCGCTTCGACTAACGACCGCTACGGGTGCCGAGTCGAGAGATTGCGCCCTCCGGCTTGACGTCCGCTTGATCCCGACACCGCTCCTGCGTCACGGTGTCGGGCGCGGAGTCCGCACCTGCGGTTACAAACTCTCTTTGATGGCTACGTTCCCGCTTTCGCCGCCACCCCTCCTGCGTCGGGGTGTTGGCACGCTTTACTCAGCTGTCAACCCGGCAACCTCCGCTTGCAATTCCGACTCACAAGGACAGTCATCTTCTCTCCGTCCTCCGGTCGGCGCACTGCCGCCATTCGCCACCATCCTCCCACCCATAAAAGGACTGATGAACGCACGGTGATTAGCCCGTGGCACTCGCTCATTTCTCGCCGAGGGCAAGAATGTAGGCGGCTTTCGTTTTCGTCCCCACCCGGAACGTGGCTTTTGCAATGGCATTTGACCGCTCATTACGTCAGTCGCTCGCATCCCCAGTCATAGCCGACTCCGAGCATTTTTGGCCGAGGTTCCGCTGCTCTCCACTTCGGCTAAAAACCGCTGCGTCCTTCGGGTCGAGAGATTACGACCTCCGGCTTGCCATCCGCTGTTCCCCGACACCGCTCCTGCGTCACGGTGTCGGGCGCGTATGTCTGCTCCTGCGGTCATAAACTCTCTTTGACTGCTACACTCTCGCTAACACCGACACCTCCGGCTGCGCCTACGGTGTCGGTTCGCTTCCGTTCCGCTGTCAACCCGATGCCTCCGCTTGCTATTCCGAGCCGCCGATGCCGGTCTACTTCGTTTCTTCCTCCAATCGCTCGGACGCCATACTGACAGCAAAGTTCCTCCCACCCGCAGAGGAAGAAGCCGCCTACATTCCAAGCCCCCGGCACGTTACTTTCATTCTTCGTCTGCGACGCCTGTTCATTGCCCTTGCAGGGCAGAGGTGATTTTCCGCCGCCGGCCGATGGCAATACCAGGATTATCGACCCCACCCGGAGCACGGAGATTGCCGTCTTTACGAACACTCCCTACGTCAGTCGATTGCGTCCTAAGCATCGCCAGCCCCGAGCATTTTTGGCCGAGGCTCCGCTGCTCTGCGCTTCGGCTAAAAACCGCTGCGGTCTTCGGGTCGATAGATTGTTCTCTCCGCCTCTATTCCGCTTCCGCCACGCCACCTTCGCTAAGCTACGGTGGCATGGCGCTACATTCCGTCTGCAATCGCAAACTATCTTTGGCGACTCCATTTCGGCTTTCCCCGACACCGCTCCTGCGTCACGGGTTCGTGCCGCCTACATTCCATCGCCAACCCGAAACCTCCGCTTGCTATTCCGGGCCGTCGATGCCATGCCGCCGCACTCCATCCTCCGGTCGGCGCGAGCCGACAATCTCCGCACTCTATCCCGCCCATTTAGGAAACTGTCATTGCCATTCAATCCGTCGGCTGACTTTTCATTATACGCGACGAGCGCATCGAGGTAATCGCCCGTGGCACATTTTTCATTTGTCGCCGAGGACAGAATGTAGGCGGCTTAGATTATCAACCCCACCCGGAACGTGGCTTTTGCAATGGCATTTGACCGCTCATTACGTCAGTCGCTCGCATCCCCAGTCATAGCCGACTCCGAGCATTTTTGGCCGAGGTTCCGCTGCTCTCCACTTCGGCTAAAAACCGCTGCGTCCTTCGGGTCGAGAGATTACGACCTCCGGCTTGCCATCCGCTGTTCCCCGACACCGCTCCTGCGTCACGGTGTCGGGCGCGTATGTCTGCTCCTGCGGTCATAAACTCTCTTTGACTGCTACACTCTCGCTAACACCGACACCTCCGGCTGCGCCTACGGTGTCGGTTCGCTTCCGTTCCGCTGTCAACCCGATGCCTCCGCTTGCTATTCCGAGCCGTCGATGCCGGTCTACTTCGTTTCTTCCTCCAATCGCTCGGATGCCATACTGTCAGCCACGTTCCTCCCACCCACAGAGGAAGAAGCTGACTACATTCCAAGTCCCCGGCACTCGCTCATTATTCGTCTGCGACGCTATGCCCGCCCCAGGCCCCGATGTGCGGTGCGCCGATGCACTGACTCCACTCCGGCTGTCGGCCAACCACTTCACTCACTCCGAGTCTGCCTACGGCTTAGGGCAAGGGCAGGTCGGCACATTGTCTTAGTGCAAGCCCACGACAAAGTGTCTGTCGCTCCGTGCCTACGCGACACCTGCCGTTTGCTCTAATCCTGATGTAGGCACTCCGAGTTCCCTGCGTTCCTTTGGCTGACAAGCCTTCCGTTACGCGCAACATCGTCATCACCGCACATCGCCTTCGTTCATCCCCTCGACTTGATTGCATCTGCGTCAAGGGAGAGCGGTGCTGTCGCGAAGGTCAATTTCCACGTTGTGGGAATTTGACCTTTACGGCAGCGATTTTACCGCGCAATGGGTAGCTCCGTGGGGCGTTTCTGCATATTCCGCGAGGGCGAGAGGGGGCGAGGGAAAAACGAGCGTCAGCGCGGTGGGGGGTGTGCAAAGCCCCTACGGGGGCAAGCCCCCGTAACCCCCAACTCCCTCATTCTTCGGTCGTTCCATCTCGCAACCCGCTACAAATCCGGGGATTTTGTAGAACGGGACCCGCGCGAGATGATAAATTTGCCTGAAAGTCAAATTTTTAAGACCTGATTTCAATGGGACCCGACGGCAGTGTGCCGCCCATTAAAATCAGTGCCGGTAATTTCCTTCCCGGCGCCCTCCAGTCGGCCCTGTATCCTGCCCGACACCAACCCTGTGAAAGAGGATTTTATGCGCTCGTAACGTCTTTTCGACTCCGAAAATTCCGGCTGATATTTGCATGGACAACTGACAAATATCGTGCAAATGAGGGCAGAATGGAGCTTGCTCCAATTATGCCGAGTGCAGCCGATATTCACAATCTTGTAAATATCAGATATTCTATGGCAAACTATACCAGTACAGCCAATGTAATCCTCTCTGTCAACGGCAAACAGGCGCAGCACATGCTCTCAACGCTCGAAAAGGACGCCAGCCGTCTGGAGAAACAGATTGCCAAGGCAGCCCAGGCCGGAGATAAGGCCACGTTGAAGAAGCTTCAGCGCGAGCTGAGATCGACACAACGCATGATGGACCAGCTCAAAGGCTCATCCGCGTCGGTCGATACCGTTCTGAGCCGCCTTGACAAGGCAAGCCCCAAGGAACTGAACCGCACCTTAAAGACGTTGCAGCAACAGCTAAACGGCATACAGCGGGGAACCGCCGCATGGGACAAGCATGTTGCTAAAATCAAGGCGGTTAAGGCAGAGTTGCAGCGCGTCAACGCCACACTGACAACGCAGCAGAGCCTATGGGTCCGCTTCAACAACTGGCTCAATCTGTGTCAGACGGCCCTTCTCGGCTTCGGCGCCGCCATAACGGGTCTCGTCATGGCAGGGCGCAAGGCTGTAAACGCCTTCGCCGAGATGGACGAGCAGTTGGCCAATACCCGAAAGTACACGGGTATGTGTCAGGAAGATGTGCTCAGACTCAACGATGCCTTCAAGCACATGGACACCCGAACACCACGAGAGAAGCTGAATGAACTCGCCCAGGAAGCAGGGCGACTGGGTAAGAATACTCTCGAAAGTGTTCAGGGCTATGTAGAGGCCGCCGACATCATCAATGTGGCGCTTGTCGATTTGGGTGCCGGAGCCACACAGACTATCGCCAAGCTGACAAACATCTTCGGTGTCGAGGAAATGCTCGGCACTAAGGACGCGATGCTTGCCGTCGGCTCGACTGTCAATGTGCTGTCGCAGAACTGTACGGCATCAAAGCCGTACCTCGTTGAGTTCGCGCAGCGTATGGCCGGTATCGGCTCGCAGGCCGGTCTCACCATCCCGCAGATCCTCGCCTTCGGCGCCGTCCTTGACGCCAACGGTCAGAAGGTCGAAATGTCGGCGACCGCCATTCAGAAGGTAATCATGAACCTTGCCAACAAGAACCATGAGTTTGCCGCCACTCTCGGTATGGACGCCAACAAGCTCAACGAGACGTTGAAGCACTCGGCGAAGGACGGTCTGCTGATGTTCCTCGAAGCATTGCAGAAGATGGGTCAGGACGTGGGCTTCGAGAACGCCACGATGACCCTTGCGCCCGCCTTCAAGGACATGGGCCTCGATGCGGCGCGAGTGTCGCAGGTGCTTTCCACTCTCGCAATGCACCTCGACGAGGTAAAATGGCAGATGGGCGAGGCTGACAAGGCCTTCAACGAGGCTACATCAGCGACCAGAGAGTATGAGATATTCAACAACACCGCCCAGGCCGCCATCGACAAGGCGCGTAAGCGTGTCGGCGAGCTTGCCATAGAACTTGGAGAAAAACTCTACCCGGTAATGAAGCATATATATACTTCATCGGGTATTTTCCTCCGTGTCCTCAATGTGCTTGTTGACTTCTTCATCAAGTACCGCCGCGAGATTCTGACGCTGACAGCCGTCATCGTAGGCTACAATGCCGTGATGCTCGTTTACAACGCGCGTACCGCCATGGCCACCAAAGCCACGGCTCTTTTCCACGGCACTCTCAAAGTGCTGCGTATGCTCCTTCCGGCCCTGCGCCTCCTGTTCACTCCGCTGGTAAACGCCATCCAGTATTTTACCAACGGTCTTGAAGTGAATTACGCCATGCAGCAGCGGTGGCGCAAGTCGATGGAGGCGATGAAGTTCTCGAACTGGGTAGGGCTTATCCTCGCCGTGGCCGGTGCCGTCTATGCCGTCACTTCACGCATCAACGATGCGAAGAAGGCGGCTGAGGAAGCCCGTAAAGAGCAGGAGGAGTTCAAGCGGTCGATAACAGACCTTGACGAGGCTTCCGCAGGTTACTGCGCCAAGGAGGTTGACCGTCTCGATGCGCTTTACAAAGCGGCAACGGACGAAGCGAAGTCAACCGATGAGCGCAAGAAAGCAGCAGAGCGTCTGCAAGCACTCTATCCTGACTATTTCAAGAACCTCTCGACGGAGGAAATAATGGTCGGCAATGCGAAGATCGCCTACGACAAACTCCGCAACTCCATCATCGAGGTTGCCCGCGCCCGTGCCGCAGCAGCTAAAATCGAGGAGAACGAGAAGCAGTTGCTCACTCTCGAACAACAGGCTCCGGGACTGAAAGCACAGCGCGACAAGGACAAGCAGACTCACGATGCCGCCGTCGCAGACTGGAACCGGGCCCGTGAGATGGAGAGCTATCAGTCCTACACAAACTCCACGGACGCCGCCGCAGGTCAGGCTGTCAATGTCGCTCCCTACGCCCGTAGAGTCGCTTCCACCGGTCAGACCTATAATGCTTCCGAGGCTGCATATCAGGCTAACCTGACAAAGCAGCGTCAACTCAATCAGGCCAACGAATTTCTGCGCAAGAAATACGAAATTTCTGCGGAGGCTCTTATGGAGCCTGAAAATCCGGATGTCCCTATTACCTACACAGGAGGCAGTGGCTCTGGCGGTGCCGGAGGCACAGGCGGCGGAAATGCCGGTAGCACCGACAAGTTTGCCAAGGAAAAGGAGTGGAGGGAGCAGCAGGAGGCTTCGGCCCGTATCAGTTACGCCACCGGCGAAACTGACTATCTCGCCCACATGAAGCGCATGGACGAGATAGCGGTCGAGTATTACGAGCGGCAGCTTCTCCATACCGACCTTACGGAGACCGAGCGGCTGACCATCACCGCCGAGTGGCGCGAGGCTCAGAAAAAGCAGCAGGAGCGTTTCGATGCCGAAAGTGTCGAAGCGGAAAACAACCGCTACAACACCGAGATTGCTCAGTTGAAGCAATTCTACATCGACGGCTCCATCACAAAGGAGGACTACGACCTGAAGACCGAGGAAGCTGAAATCGAGCATCAACGCAAACTCGTCGCCGCCACCAAGGAGGGGAGCAAGGAACGCCTTCAGGCCGAGCAACAGTTACAGTCCCTGCTGATCGCGCAGATGCAGCGCAAGCAGCAGGAACGGGAACAGCTCGAAGCCAAGTATGCCGCCATGAAGAAGGACTACTTCGGCGACAATCCCAAGGAGGCCCAGGCCAAGTACGACGCCGACCTCGCTTTGCTCGATGTCGTGTATCAGCGTGAACTTGCCGCCGCCGAAGGCAATGCAGAAGAAAAACTCCGCATCGACGAGGCTTACGAGAAGGCGAAACTCGCTCTGAAAAAGAAGTACGGGCTTCTTGCCGAGGAAGATACCCGCAACGCCATGGAACGAGGTATCGCCGATTCCGTGGAATGGCTCAACGGTGACGGAGGCAAGGCGCTAACGGGTACTCTCGACACGCTCGTTTCGGGCATGTCGGCTGTATTCTCGCAGCTCTCGTCGCTCATGCAGGCTGAGCTTGACATACAGACCGCAGAGATTAATAAGCGGTACGATGCGGAGATCTCCCGTGCCGAGGGTAACACCTACAAGGTCAAGAAGCTCGAAAAGGACAAGGAGAAGGAAATTGCCAAGGCGAAGAAGGAGGCTAACCGGAAGATGTTCGCGATGCAGGTAATACAGGCCGTGGCACAGACCGCGACCAACGCCCTGAACGCCTACGGTTCTGCCGCCGCAGTCCCGGTAGTAGGCTATATACTCGCGCCCATCGCGGCGGCTATGGCTATCGCCGCAGGTGCTATCCAAGTCGCAGCCATCAAGAAACAGCAACAGGCTTCGGAGGCCCAGGGCTATCAGTCCGGCGGTTTTACCCCGGAGGGTAAGGCAGATGAAGTCGCCGGTGTCGTTCACAAAGGGGAATGGGTCGCTTCTCAGCGCCTTGTAAATAATCCCCGAACCCGCCCGTTGTTGGAGGCTCTGGACTATGCGCAGCGCACCAACACCATCGGCTCTATAACTGCCGCCGATGTATCGCGCACGATTACTGCTCCCGCAGTCCTGGCCGCACAGCCCTCTGCGCCTCAAACCGTGGTGAACAACACCTATAACTCCGCTCCATCAGCCGACAACTCCGAATTGACCTCGACAATCCGCGAGTTGAACAACCGCCTGAATGAGCCTTTTGTCACCGTGAACACCGTCTCCGGCGATCACGGCATACAACAGGCACAGGACGAGTACGACCGCCTGATGAAGAATAAATCTCCCAAATCAAGGAAATAATGCACATATACGTCCACAACAAACTGGCCGCACTCAAAAAGGGTACCTCTTTTGAGTACGTTTCCGAGAACCGCCTGTTTTCGGGCAGTGACGGCTACACCCTCACTATCACATTCCCCTTAAAGGGATGTCCCGAAAACATCGCTATCTTCGGCCACATCAACCGTGCCGATGTAGCCGCGCAGAAAGTAATCTTTGACTGCGAGATACGCGACAAGGGATTCTACAAGTTCGGCTCCATCACCATCACCGAAATATCCGAGACCGAGGTCAAGACTCAGTTCCTCGAAGGCCGCTCGGAACAGAACTTTGACAAGACCTTCGACAAGGTCTATATCAATGAACTTGATCTCGGCGCTCCGCCCACCACATTCAAGTCAAGCGTCACTCCGGCAAATGCCTGGTACCCCGAATATTCGGGCTGTAAATGTGTGGCCCTGCCGTGGGTCAACGACTATTCGGGCAATATTCAGAACAAGGCGGAGCATATCGTCGATGATGCAGTGCAGAACAGGTCGCATTTCGAGTGGAGCGAGGACACCACAGGGCTGTCGTGGCAGCCGTATCTTCTTTACATTACGAAGAAGATATGCGAGGCTGTCGGCTACACCGCAGACTTCTCCAAGTGGGAGGAAGTGGAGGAATACAAGTATCTCCTTATATGCAACACTCTCCCTCATGCGTGGTATATGCCCGCTTTTGCCAACGCTCTGCCGCATTGGACGGTAGAGGAATATTTTGAGAAACTTGAATTGTTCCTCGGCGGGGAGTTCGACTTCGACCACCGGGGCAAGCGCATCACGTTTGCCTTCACTCAGGCGACTTTGGCCGCGAAGCGTCCCGTCTGCCTTGAAGACGTGGTCGAGGAACACTCCACCGAGGTTAAGGTCGATGATGACCGCTGCGAGTATCTGGAATCGAAGAATCTTGTCTATAAGGACTGCGACCACGAGATGTGGAAGTTCTACTCGTGCGACTGGTTCATCAAGGGATGGCAGAACCGCGTTGTCAAATACAACTCCATGCGAGAGCTGCTTGACGCAAACCGCTCATATCGCACTTGGAACGGTCAGCACCACAGAGGCGGTCAAATCGACAAGTTACTCTATGCCGCCGACTGCGACGCTTATTTCGTAATCCGTCCTATGAGTCGTGATATTAAAATTGAGTTCCGTCCAAATGGTGGAGTCTATGTTTATTACCTATACAAGTGCCGTCTGCAACCGGTCAATCTCTTTGGCGGTCGTATCGTCAGTGAGGACGATGACGTTGAGCAGGTGGAGATTGAGTTTGTCCCGGCATGGATTGACGATACCGAGGAAAAATACGGTCGTGTGCTTTTCCTTTCCTTCTCTGGATATGATGAAGACACCAATACGACGAGCGAGAATGACAGCGATCACCCCTTTATGCTGACGCATACGGTTTCCTCGCTCGCCGCCGGGGAGAAGGAGAAAAAATCTGAATACTACGACCGCATTTATATCGGTTGGTACGATGGCTCCAACTACTATCAGGGAGGGCATCTGCCTTACCCGAATGTCGAGAACATTGTTATTGCCGATGACTGGAGCAATTTCAACTACGCCCATTTCTCCCTGCGCATCAATGACCGACAGATAAGGAGGGGGCAGATTATCCACAACATCGAGCCGAAGATGAAAACGACCTTTAAGTTTATCGCCGACAACATCCCCGATGTCCGCTCTGTTTTCCTCATTCGAGGCAAACGCTATGTCTGCGAAAAAATGACTGCGACATTCACGGAGAACGGAATGTCGCAGCTCATCAAGGGTGTTTTCTACCCGATAGTCGAGGACTAAAAGCCCTTTCCTTTGGAACGCTCATAGACTACCTCTTTTTGGCTATCGCAGTCAGTTATACGGAACTGAACTGTGCAACCTTGGGGAATGTCGGTAGGTAGTTGTTTTACGAGAACTTCGATTACCGAATCTACGGTACCAAATCCTATGTCGTTCACTTCCGCCATGACTTTACCCTTGAAATAGGCCCGTCCCTGAACCATCTTTTTAGGAGACAGACGGAAAAGTTTATCCTGGGTATCCTCTAAGTCCTTCGCCATCCCTTGCTTACTCGGCTTATCGCTGAAGAATACAAAGTCGATGACCTTTGCGTTCAGACGCCATGCCGGTGAGAAGTCAATTTTCACATAGCCACGGGTTACATTCAGTCCGTGGCTATGGTTCATGCCGAATGCGACCTCATACAGATTGGCGTCGCAGTCGTTTTGTGCTATCGTTCCCCAAGTGTGGCGGAACGTATAGACGCAGTAGTAGTCCTCCTTTTTCAACCCCATATCTTCACAGATCTTCTTGATGCCGCTGTTCACGTTGGCGCAGAAGCTATCACAATCGCAATAGCGGTTATGGAACGTGAACAGGAACTCGTCATCTTCAGCGGCGAGATATTTATCGAACACGGGCTGTATGAACGGCTCAACTCGCATCTCGATATAAGCCTCGTCCTTCCTGCTATGGCGAGTCTTGGCCCTCTTATATCCAATTACTCCATTGTGGTAATCGGATTTCTTCAAGGCGTAGAGGTCTGCTGTGTTTATGCCACCGAGACATAACACAAGCATAGCCACGTCACGCCCCAATTCCGGCAGTGATGAGAGCATCTTTGTTTTAGGAAGCGGACGATTGAAGAACTCGCGACAAGCCTCCGCACTGATAGCGCGTTGAGCGGCTTTGTCTGACTTCGGTATCTGTACCTTCAACCAAGGATTGAACTTGATTCGGATGATACCTTTTTCTTCATCGTTCAGTTCCACAAGTGCAGCCTTGAATATCTGACGGAGGCAGATAGGGTATTTCTCCTTTGCCCGATTGGTCAGAGACATCGTGGCAATCCATTTTTTCAGAACTGCGGACGAGAGATGAGCGAACAATACGTTGTTCGTTCCAATGTATCTTTCGAGATGCTGGAGGGCATAAAGATAGTCCTTGGCATTTCGTGCGTGTCCGCTTTTCTTCATCCTGTCTATGTGGAGTCTCGCGTATTCGCTGAAACTTTCGACTCCTGCATCCCGTGTGAGGTATTCTATGACCTCGGCCACCGTGTACTGAGTCAGATCTTTTCTGTTCAGCATATCGGTGTACTTGAGTATCTGCCGACTGCAATACTCGTTCACCACCGGGTCCTTGAACTCGCCCGATGCAGTGATGCTCTTGGGGCTGATAACCTTGTCAGTCTTGATGTAGCCCATCCGGCTTCGATGAACGATGCGGATATACACCGCATAGAATCCATCGGCCCTTTGTTTTCTTACAACTGCTTTAAGTGTTGCCATTTACATCAGATTTTGTGGTGTATGTTTTAGTGTATGCTCGGTGTATGCGGCCCTCTTTCGAGGTGTATGTGGAGGTGTATGCAAATCCCGTTAATTTGGCTCGTTTTCTGTTTCCAAGTGAACGAACCCCCTAAGAATAGTTTAGGCTGTAACCTCCTTTTTATCGGAGCATTACAGCCTAAATTATTTATGTGTTAGAACTATCGATTAGTCTTCGATGGCAGCCTGCGCCGCGGCTACGCGGGCGATGGGCACGCGGAAGGGGGAGCAGCTTACGTAGTTCATGCCGAGTTTGGCGCAGAATTTCACTGATGAGGGTTCGCCGCCGTGCTCGCCGCAGATGCCGACTTTGAGTTCGGGTTTGGTTGCACGGCCTTTCTTGACACCCATCTCAACGAGCTGGCCTACGCCTTCCTGGTCGAGAACTTCGAATGGGTCGGTCTTGATTACGCCGTGTTCCTTATAGAATTTGAGGAATTTGGGTGCGTCGTCACGAGAGAACCCGAAGGTCATCTGGGTGAGGTCGTTGGTGCCGAATGAGAAGAAGTCGGCAACGGTTGCGATTTCGTTGGCTGTCAGGGCTGCGCGGGGTACTTCAATCATGGTGCCTACGAGGTAGGGGATTGATGTGCCTTTTTCCTCGAATACCTTGGCTGCGGTGGTGTTGATTACGTCTGCCTGGTTCTGGATTTCCTTGAGTGAGCCTACGAGTGGTATCATGATTTCGGGATGCACGTCGATGCCGCGGGCTTTGACTGCGAGTGCGGCTTCGATGATGGCGCGGGTCTGCATCTCGGTGATTTCGGGATATGTGATGCCTAAGCGGCAGCCACGGTGGCCGAGCATGGGGTTGAACTCTTCGAGTGCGTCGACTTTAGCCTTTACTTCAGCGAGGGTTATGCCCATCTCGTCGGCGAGTTCTTTCTGAGTTGCTGTCTGGTGAGGTACAAATTCGTGCAACGGCGGGTCGAGCAGACGGATTGTGACTCCGTAGCCGTCCATTGCCTCGAAGATGCCTTCAAAGTCACCGCGCTGCATCGGGAGCAGTTTGGCGAGTGCATGGCGGCGTCCTTCTTCGTCGGATGCGAGAATCATTTCGCGCACAGCTTTGATTCTGTCGCCTTCGAAGAACATGTGCTCTGTGCGGCACAGGCCGATGCCTTGTGCGCCGAAGTTGCGAGCCTGTTTGGCATCGCGGGGTGTGTCGGCGTTGGTGCGCACGAGGGTGTGGGTGTATTTTGCAGCGAGGTTCATGATTGCGCCGAAGTCGCCGTCGAGTTCGGGCTGAACGGTGGGAACCTGGCCGTCATAAACGTCGCCGGTAGAACCGTTGAGTGAAATCCAGTCGCCTTCGTTGTAGACTTTACCGCCCATTTCAACGGTGCGTTTTTCATAGTCTACTTTTATTTCTCCGGCGCCGGAAACGCAGCATTTACCCATACCACGGGCCACTACGGCTGCGTGGCTGGTCATGCCGCCGCGCATTGTCAGGATACCTTGTGCAACTGCCATGCCGCGGAGGTCTTCTGGAGATGTTTCTATGCGCACAAGAACGACTTTCTTTTTCTTCTCTGCCCAAGTTTCTGCGTCGTCGGCAAAGAATACAATCTGGCCTGTGGCGGCACCCGGAGATGCGGGAAGACCTTTTGCCACTACGAGGGCGCGTTTGAGTGCGGCTTTATCGAAGACGGGGTGGAGCAGCTCGTCGAGTTTCTGCGGTTCCATGCGCATCAGGGTGGTCTTTTCATCGATTTCACCGTCGCGCAGCAGATCCATGGCGATTTTCACCATTGCGGCGCCTGTGCGTTTGCCGTTGCGGGTCTGGAGCATCCAGAGTTTGCCGTCCTGGATGGTGAACTCCATATCCTGCATGTCTTTATAGTGGTCTTCGAGCTTGTTTGCGATATTGATGAGCTCTTCGGCGCAGACTGGCATGGTTTCCTGAAGCGAGGGGTATTTTGACGCACGCTCTTCTTCGCTGATGCCTTGGAGGGCTGCCCAGCGGCGAGAGCCTTCGATTGTGATCTGCTGGGGGGTGCGGATACCTGCCACAACGTCTTCACCTTGTGCGTTGATGAGGTATTCTCCGTTGAAGATGTTTTCACCGGTTGCGGCGTCGCGTGAGAATGCTACGCCTGTGGCAGAGTTGTTACCCATGTTGCCATAGACCATAGCCTGGACGTTGACTGCGGTGCCCCATTCTTCCGGAATCTGGTTCATGCGGCGGTAGAGGATTGCACGCTCGTTCATCCAGCTGTCGAATACGGCGCAGATGCCGCCCCAGAGCTGGTCCCATGCGCTGTCGGGGAAATCTTTGCCGGTGTGTTCTTTAACAGCGGCTTTGAAGAGGCTGACGAGTTTCTGAAGGTCTTCGACCTCGAGCTCGGTGTCGAATTTAATACCTTTCTCTTCTTTTACTTTGTCGATTATTGCTTCAAACGGGTCTGTTTCGGTTTTGCTCTTCGGCTTCATGCCGAGAACAACGTCGCCATACATCTGCACGAAACGGCGGTAGCTGTCCCATGCAAAACGGGGGTTGCCGCTCTTTTCTGCAAGCGCATTTACTGTGGCGTCGTTCATGCCGAGGTTGAGCACTGTATCCATCATGCCGGGCATGGAAGCGCGGGCGCCTGAGCGCACCGACACCAGCAGGGGGTTCTGGGGGTCGTTGAATTTCTTGCCTGTGAGAGTTTCCACATGGGCTATGGCTTTTTCCACATCAGATTTGATGTCTTTCACCACAGCTTCCTTACCATATTGGGTGTATTCCGTGCAGACGTCGGTTGTGATTGTGAAACCGGGAGGCACTGGCATACCCAATTTGTTCATTTCAGCGAGGTTGGCACCTTTACCACCGAGGGTGTTGCGCATCGAAGCATCGCCTTCAGCCTTACCGTCGCCGAATGTAAAGATTTTTTTCATTTGGGTTTGAAAATTAAGTTTATGATTTGATTGTAAGAGTTCGTTTAAATCTGTGCCCTCAAATTTACAGGGCGCATATGTTTCCATGTATTATGGGAAACGGTTTTTGCAGCCCACAACGCCGCAGAGCCGCTCTCTATTCGGCAAAGATACGACATTAGCCCGAAAAAATATTCCCTTATGGCCAAAATTTTGAGGTTATTCAGTTAATTTTTTCATTTCTTGTTAAAACCAGGGAGATTCTTATAGGGTAAATAATTAACTTTGCATCATAATTACGTAATTAACGGCTTTTGGCGGCAACTTATGGATTAACGTTGCCTGATGTTGTTTGTTGCGTGTGAGAGTTATCTGTTAAGATGAATTGGAGATTATTAAGGCTATTATGGCTGAGATGATTCCCTTTTTTAGAATCAAGACATCTGAAATTATGTCGAGAAAACGAAAAGAACAACCTTTGCTTGAAGGGATTGAAATAACCGGGGTGGCTGCTGAAGGGAACGCTATAGCCCGGGTTGACGAGATGGTGGTGTTCGTGCCTTATGGGGCGCCAGGCGATGTGGCAGATATAAAAATAGGCCGTAAAAAACGCAATTATGCCGAGGGGCATATAGTTAATCTTGTGAAGCCATCGGAAATCAGGTGTGAACCAAGGTGTTCTCATTTCGGCACATGCGGCGGATGCAGGTGGCAGCATCTGCCTTATGATTACCAGTTGCAGAATAAGCAGCAGCAGGTTGTTGATGCCTTGCAACGGATTGCAAAGGTGCCGCTTCCGGAGATTTCGCCTATTATAGGTAGCGGGAATATCTGGGAATACCGCAACAAGATGGAATATACATTCTCAAACAAACGTTGGCTGAGCTGGGAACAGATGCGTGCCGGTGATATTCCGGATGAACGCGATGGTGCGGGATTCCATATACCGGGGGCTTTCGATAAGGTTCTTGATATAGAGCATTGCTATCTGCAAGACCGGATAGGTGATGAGATACGGTTGCATGTGAAACACTATGGCAAGCAGCATGGTCTGCCGTTTTATGACTTGCGTGCACAAACAGGTTTCCTGCGCACGCTTATCATCAGGCCTTTGTCGACTGGCGAACTGATGGTGGTGGTTGTTTTCGGAGAAGACCGCCGGGACGATATCAATGCATTGCTTGGCAGTCTTGTTGAGACTTTCCCGCAGATAACGTCGCTTATGTATGTTGTTAATGAGAAGGTGAACGACACTATAGGAGACCTTGACATTAAATTATATCATGGCCGTGAATATGTTGAGGAGGAGATGGATGGTCTGAAATTCCGTATCGGCCCTAAATCGTTTTATCAGACAAATTCGCGGCAGGCTCATGAGTTATATAAGGTTGCGGCCGGGATGGCAGGGCTGACCGGCAAAGAGCTTGTTTATGATTTATACACAGGCACAGGCACTATTGCTAATTTTGTGGCCAGGAGCGCCAAAAGGGTGATCGGAATTGAATATGTGGCTGATGCCATTGCCGATGCTAAAATCAACTCCGAGACGAATGGTATCACTAACACGGAATTCTATGCCGGTGATATGAAAGATGTGCTTACCGATGAGTTCGTTGACGAACATGGCCGTCCGGATGTGATGATTGTGGATCCGCCACGAGCCGGAATGCACGATGATGTGGTAAAGGTTATATTGAATGCCGAACCTCAACGGATTGTATATGTCAGTTGCAATCCTGCCACTCAGGCCCGCGATATAGCTTTGCTTGATGCGAAGTATCGGGTTACGGCGGTTCAGCCGGTTGATATGTTCCCCCACACACATCATGTTGAGAATGTGGTGTGCATGGAATTGAAAACGAAATAGAGTCTTGTGGCATTGAGTGGAGGGGGGAGATAGCTTTGGGGATGTCAAAGGTTGGAATTGTAGTATCTTGGATCTCCGGTTACTTCGACCTCTGCAAACGGGGGTAGGCTGAAACGGGTGTTTTCATCTGGAAGCTCGATTTCTGCAACGGCGAGCCCTTCGTTAGTTCCGTGGAAAATGTCGACTTCCCAATTGAGTCCGTTGAAAGGCACAATATAGCGGGTCTTTTCCAGAACCTTTCCGTTGCAACATTCGTGAAGCATCTCCTGTGCATCTGCCACAGGTATGGGATATTCCCATTCGTGTCGGGATGCACCGTGGTTACGGCTTTTTATGGTGACAAAGGCCTCATTGTCGGTGATGCGTATTCTGACGGTTGCATCTATATTGCGGCTTATATAGCCTTGCCTTATGTGGATTGTTTTTGTGGCCATTGACAGGTAGGATGTGCCCTTGACCAAAAATTTACGTTCGATTTCCTGCGCCATTTCAATTGGGATTAGCTCGGTTTGAAATGCAAAGTTACTATAAAAAACAGAAGGTTGTCAACAGGATGGTGTCTGGAGTTATGAAGCGGTTACTGAAATGCATCATATTTATTGTGATGCCGGGCGCCGGTATGCCGGCATGGGGGCAGGCGCGCGATTCTGTGACCGGGGGAACGGCTGCTGTCGATATTGCATATCCGGATACGTTGAAAGGTGTGACTTTGCAGGAGGTGGTGGTGAAACGGAGCCGGGAGCATTATAGCAAGCGTAATAATCCGGCTGTGGAATTCGCCAAAAGGTTGCGCGCCGGTGGTGGAGTTTCGGATCCGAAACGTAATGATAATTACAGTTTCAGAAAATATGAGCGGATTTCTGTCGGGCTCAATGATTTCAAATTACTGAATTATTCAGATAAAGATGATGGTGGCAAATTCGGATTTATCAGGGAACATGTAGACACATCGGATGTAACAGGGCTGCCGGTGCTGCCTTTGTCGGTTAAAGAGAAGGTGGTGGATGTTGTGTACCGCCGTAATCCTCATTCTGAAAAGCAATATGTTTTAGGATTGCGCCAGCATGGCGTTGACGAGATTGCGGATTTGCAGAACGTGCAGACTATTCTTGAGGAGGTGTTCCGTGAAATTGACCTGTATGATGATGACATCATATTGATGAGGAACCGGTTTGTAAGCCCGTTATCGGCGATTGCACCTGATTTTTATAAATTTTACCTTACAGACACGGTGAAGGTCGATGATATAGACTGTATCGAATTGAGTTTCGCCCCACGCAATCCATCCTCTTTCGGATTTATCGGCCGGATATATGTTGAAGCGTGTGATTCTACGATGTTTGTAAAGAAAGTCAGAATGGGAGTCCCTCCGGCCATCAACCTGAATTTTGTTGACAGGATACAGATAACGCAGACATTTAAAAAAGCCCCCGACGGGTCAAGGCTGAAGGTTGAAGATGATTTGAACGTGGAGATGTCGATTGTCAAAGGTACACAGGGGGTGTATGCACGCCGTTCAACCGCCTATGACAGCCATTCTTTTGCTCCGGTCATGCATCCGGAAATATTCGATGTAGCTGCGGATGTTATCACTTCTCCTGAAGCAGCCAGACGTTCTGACGGGTTCTGGAACCGTGAACGCCTGATTGATGCAAGTGATAACGAAAGACGTATCCCACAGCTTATGCACCGGTTACGTGGGGTGCCGCTTTATAGATATGGCGAAAAAGTATTGAAATGGATTGTTGTGGGTTATGTGCAGACGGGGAAAGAATCGAAATTCGATATAGGGCCTCTTAATACATTCATCAGCTATAATTCTGTTGAAGGGGTGAGATTGCGTGGCGGGGGCATCACCACCGCAAACTTGAACAAACATTGGTTCGGGCGAGGGTATGTGGCTTATGGCACACGTGACCGGAAATTTAAATACAATGCAGAACTGGAATATTCGTTTATCGAGAAACGGAATCATTCACGAGAATTTCCGGTTCATTCGATTGCTTTGTCGGGGCGTTATGATATCGACCAATTGGGGCAGAATTACCAGTTCACCAATGCCGACAATGTATTTCTTGCGTTGAAACGAGGTAAAAACCACTTGATTACATATAGGCGTCATGGCTCATTGGCATATAAATTGGAACTTGCAAATAATTTGTCGTTTGATGTTTCTGCAACATGGGAGCGTCAGCAGCCGGGGCCGTTTTTGCCGTTTAGGCTAACCAATGGAAGCCTCTTGAGCTATTATGACGAAACCTTTTTCAAGTTCACATTGCGTTATGCCCCCGGAGAAAAGTTCTATCAGACGAAATCTTCGAGAGTGCCCATTAGCAAGGATGCCCCGGTTTTCATTCTGACCCACACCTATGCGCCACAGAAGTTCCTCGGAAGCCGGTATGAAGTTAACAAAACGGAAATAAGCGCTCAAAAACGGGTGTGGTTGTCGGCTTTCGGCTATCTGGACCTTATGGTAAAGGGTGGTCATGTGTGGAGCAGGTCGCCTTATATCAGCCTGTTGACTCCTAATGTGAACCTGTCATATACCATACAACGCGAGAGTTTTGCCTTACTTAACCCGATGGAATTTATCAATGATTCGTTTGTGTCGTGGGAAACTACATACTGGGCTAATGGAGCATTACTCAATAATATACCGTTGGTTAAGCGCCTGAAATTGCGAGAAGTTGTTTCCTTCAGGGGATGGTATGGGGCGTTAAGTGCTAAAAACGACCCATCAAAAGAGCATCCTTCTGCCTCCGGGCAACTGCCGCTTCTGATTTTCCCCGACAAGAATTCCAGAGGGAATATGCATGAACCATATATGGAAATAAGCGCCGGCATAGATAATATTTTTAGATGTATAAGGCTTGATTATGTGTGGCGTCTCACATATAAGGATGTGCCGGGCATTGACCGGTCCGGATTGCGTGTGGCCTTTCATGTAACATTCTGAACAGACCTGTTCTTTTCCTTTTTATCAAACCTTCAGGCGTTATAGTTGTTTATCTGATAAAAACTAAATTACTGAAATATGGCTAACAAAAAGAAAAGTATTAAAGGCACTCAGACTGAGCGCAATCTTGTGATTGCATATCTTGCCGAATCAAGTGCATATACCCGTTATATGTTCTATGCCGCACAGGCTGATAAAGAGAATTATTTCCCTATCGGTCAGATTTTCCGTGAAACGGCTGATAATGAGATGCGACATGGCAAGGTGTTTTTCAAATTCCTTGAAGGCGGCAGTGTTAAAGTCGACCTTTCAGTTGATGCAGGTGTGATTGGCGATACGGCAAGCAACCTTGAAACGGCCGCCCATGAAGAGGAGGTTGAAGGGGTTGAGCTTTATATGGCGAGTGCAAAAGTTGCTGATGAAGAAGGGTTTCCTGAAATTGCGGAGCATTTCAGGGAGATAGCTGAAATAGAAGACCATCATCGTCGCCGTTTCGAGCATTATCTGAAGCAGGTCAAAGATGGAACCGTATGGAAGCGGGATAAGAGTATCAAATGGCAATGTCTGGTTTGCGGATATGTATATGAAGGAACTGAGCCCCCTAAAGTTTGTCCCGCATGTGATCATCCCCGCGAACATTACATGGGGATGGATTACGAACTGTAACCCACACAATGTTATACTATTATAGGACTGTCGATTGAATGATAAAAAGAACCCGCGTCAGAAGATGTTTCTTCTGGCTGCGGATTCTTTTTAGGTGTTTTAAGGGATGTTATTTGTAGGCATTAGCAAATATTTTTGTTAAATACGAGTAATTGTGCTATTTTTGTTGATGCGTTTCATTTAGCGGGCTTCGCCCGTGTTATAACTCAGTAGGATACCAAAATGCTTAAACGTTTCTTCATTTCGATGCTGGGGTCGCTTACGGCCATCTGGATTTCAATAATGCTGCTCATGGTGTTGATTATGACTTTTGCCATAGGGTCTGTGGTGAGCACGTTGTCATCGGGTAGCACGCCAGTGAAAATAAGTGACAATTCGATACTTACCATTGAGCTTAATGGCAATATAGAAGAGCGGGTTGTCACCCCGGATATTTATGATATGATCAACGAGCGTCCCCAACCCACAGCCTTGGAGAATATATTAAACGCCATCAAGGCGGCAGAAGATGATGAGAGCATCATAGGCATATATCTGCAATGCAAAGGAGCAGCCGCAGGCCTGGCCACGCGTGAGGCCATAAGGGATGCTCTTGCTGCATTTAAAGAAAGAGGTAAATGGATTGTGGCGTATGGTGATGCCTATACCCAGGGGGATTATTATGTTGCTTCGGTAGCTGATGAAATCTATCTGAATCCGGTTGGGGCTGTGGAACTTAAAGGGCTTGCCAGCGGCATTCCATTTTTCAAGGGGTTTCTTGATAAAGCCGGTATCGAAATGCAGGTGATAAAGGTAGGTACTTTTAAAAGTGCCGTTGAGCCTTACATCATGACAGGGATGAGCGAAGCTAATAGGCTGCAGACTTCTGTGTTCCTTGATAATATGTGGAAGCGCATGGCAGATGAAATCGCTTCATCCAGAGGTATTAAGGTGGATTCGCTCAATATCCTTGCCGACAGTATGCTTGTTATGACCCCAGCCGAGAATCTCGTTGATTTGAAGGTTGTTGATGGGCTGAAATATACCAATGAAATGTCGGATTATCTGAAAAAGCAGTCGTTGACAAATGCTAAGAAGAGTATTCCTTTGGTGTCGGTTGGCGACTATCTTGGCTCAGGTGCGAAAGTCCCGCATGAAAAATCGGAGAAAAAGAAAATTGCGGTTTATTATGCCGCAGGCGATATAACCGAGAGTGAGAAGGGTGGCATAGCTTCTGACCGGGTGGTTCCCGACATAATTAAACTTGCAGAAGATGACGATATTGACGGATTAGTGCTGAGGGTCAATTCAGGTGGCGGCTCTGCATTCGCCTCAGAACAGATATGGCATGCCCTCGAGGTGTTGAAGAGCAAAGATAAACCGTTTTATGTGTCGATGGGGGACTATGCGGCATCGGGAGGTTACTACATCTCATGCGGCGCCGATAAAATCTACGCGCAACCGCTCACTCTTACAGGTTCAATCGGTATATTTGGCATGATTCCATGTGTAAAGGAATTGTTGAACAATAAACTTGGTATAAATTTCGATTTCGTATCGACGAATGCCAACAGCAGCGGGCCGAATATCATGGAACCGATGACGCCATTCCAGCGCCAACGGCTTCAGCAGGAGGTAGACCGTGGATATGAATTGTTCACCAGCCGATGTGCGGAGGGGCGCGGCATTTCGCAGGATTCAATAAAGGCAATAGCCGAAGGCCGTGTGTGGGATGGAATGACTGCTAAGAAAATCGGACTGGTTGATGAACTCGGTTCGCTTGAAGATGCCATTGCAGACTTGGCTGATGAGAATGGGTTTACGAAATACCAGGTCATTTCATATCCCGATGCAAAGGCTTCGTTTTGGGATGTCATCTTGGAATTTAACACTCAGATGCGGGTAAACTCACTTAAAAAAGAGCTTGGAATATGGTATCCGGCATATGAGGAAATGAAACGCCTTGACCGTCTATCGCCGGTGCAAGCCAGGATGGAAACGGTTTTGTTTGAATGAATCCTGAATGATGCCGGAAATCAAATGTCCGGTGTCTTCACACAGAAAATAAACAAGTGCCTAAAAACAAGATTATAACCAATCTGCTTTTGCTTCCGATGTCGAAACTCTATGGGTTTGGTGTCGGGGTTAGAAATCTTATGTTTAAATGGCATATATTGAAACAACGGGAATTTCCTGTTCCGGTCATAGTGGTCGGCAATATCGGGGTTGGTGGCACGGGTAAGACACCTCACACCGAGTATATAATAGATTTGTTGCGCTATAAATACCGGGTAGGTATGTTGAGCCGAGGCTATAAGCGTAAAACCAAAGGTTTCGTTCTTGCAACCCGTCGGTCTACCCCCCTTGATATAGGTGATGAACCATACCAGATTTATCAGAAATTCGGCAGCGAGATAACTGTGGCAGTGTGTGAAGACCGTTGCTCCGGTATAGACGAGATGTTGCGGCTTGATCCGAAAATTAATCTGATTGTTCTCGATGATGCTTTTCAGCATAGGTATGTGAAGCCAACCTTGTCGATTGTTTTAACCGAGTTCAACAATCCGATATTCTATGACAGGCTTCTGCCTTTGGGGCGTTTGCGTGAGCCGGTGAATGCAATCTATCGGGCGGATATGGTGGTGGTGACAAAGTGCCCCGAGCAGTTGAAAGCGCTTGAATACCGTATATTCAAAAATAATCTGAAGTTATTCCCTTATCAGAAATTGTTTTTTTCGAGATATAATTATGCTCCGCTGACACCTCTGTTCCCAGACGAACAGCCTGATAAACTGTTTGTTAATTGGCTTACGGAGAGAGATACGGTGTTATTGATAGCTGGTATCGCAAATCCGAAACCTTTAATCAGGTATATCAAAGAAAGCCGTGCCCAGGTTAAAGTGAAGAGTTTTCCGGATCATCATAATTTCACCCGCAAAGACATGGATGGTTTGCTTGAGAAGTTCAATGAGCTTGAAGGGGATCGTAAATATATAATAACCACTGAGAAGGATGCTGTAAGACTGACAAATAATCCATATTTCCCTCACGAATTGAAAAACAGGATATATTATCAGCCAATTAAGGTGAAATTTGACCCTTTGAATGCAGAGCCTTTTGACATTGAGGTGCAAAAGGTTTTGTTGAATGCCGTGAAATGAGATATAGCCCTATGGTACTGGTGGATTTCCATAATCAGAAATTGACAGAAGCGTGTAGGCCAGTAATATGTTAGGGTGGTTTGGACCTTCATGCATAGCAGTGGTGTTAAGACATATACAATTACAATGCGAATTGATAACAACTGAAATTACTAATGACAAATAAAACGACCATGTTAGAAAAAATACAACAGACTGCAGATTTCCTGCGTACGAAAGTGGCTGATATGCCAAAGATTGCAGTAATCCTCGGAACCGGCCTCGGCTCATTGGCGGATATGATAGAGGATAAGATCGTCATTCCGTATTCAGAAATCCCGAATTTCCCCGTCTCGACAGTTGAAGGCCATAGCGGCAACTTCATTTTCGGCAATTTAGCCGGTAAGCGTGTCATGGCCATGCAGGGCCGTTTCCATTATTATGAGGGATATGATATGAAGACGGTTACATTCCCGGTGCGGGTTATGCGAGCTTTGGGTGTTGAGACCCTCATTGTTTCAAATGCAGCAGGTGGAATGAATAAAGAGTTCCAGGTAGGGGATGTGATGATTATTACAGACCATATCAATCTGTTTCCTGAGAATCCTCTGCGAGGTAAGAACTATAAGGAGCTCGGAGACCGTTTCCCTGCCATGACTGAGGCATATAGCCACAGGCTTGTTAAACTGGCTGATGAAATCGGAGCGGAAAAGGGCATTAGGCTGATGCAGGGGGTTTATGTCGGCACAACCGGTCCGACGTTTGAAACTCCGGCAGAATATGAGTATTTCCGTATAATTGGCGGTGATGCAGTGGGCATGTCGACTGTGCCTGAGGTTATTGTTGCCCGTCATGGAGGGATGGAAGTGTTCGGGTTGTCTGTCATTACCGACCTTGGAGGGAAAGATATAACTGAAGTTCCTTCGCATGAAGAGGTGCAGATGGCTGCTAAAACCGCAGAGCCTGTAACAAAAGACCTCGTAAGAAGTCTTGTGGAGCGCATGTAACCTATGTTGATTTATGGAAGAGAAGCAGACTGAGATAGCTTCGCTGGGGGAATTCGGCCTGATTGACAGGCTTACCGGCGATTTAAAACTTGTAAACTCCTCATCTCTGAGAGGGGTGGGCGACGACTGTGCCGTTATGGAGTATAGAGACACTGATGTGCTGGTGTCTACCGACCTGCTTGTCGAGGGAGTCCATTTTGACCTCACGTATGTGCCTTTAAAACATTTAGGATATAAGGCGGCTGTGGTCAATTTCTCCGACATATATGCAATGAACGGGCATCCGAGGCAGATTACGGTGTCGTTGGCTATTTCAAAACGTTTTACGGTAGAACATATCGAGGCATTGTATAGCGGCATTAAGCTCGCCTGTGAGATATATGGTGTGGATCTTGTTGGAGGAGACACAACATCTTCGAGGGCAGGATTGGTGATTTCCATAACCTGTATAGGGGATGCGCCGAAAGACCGGATAGTTTATCGCTCAGGGGCAAAGGATACTGATTTGATATGTGTGTCCGGAGACCTTGGCGCGGCATACATGGGGCTACAGCTGCTGGAACGGGAGAAAGTCGCCTCGGCCGGACAGAAGGATTTCCAGCCCATGTTTGATGGCAAGGAGTATCTGATTGAGCGCCAGCTGAAACCTGAGGCCCGACGTGATATTGTCGAGGAATTGGAAAAGGCCGGCATTGTGCCAACATCTATGATGGATATATCAGACGGGCTGTCGTCGGAGCTAATGCACATATGCAAGGCATCGGGCACAGGTTGCCGTGTGTATGAAGACCGTATTCCTATTGATTACCAGACGGCGCTCATGGCAGAAGAGCTTAACATGAATCTTGTTACAGCAGCCATGAACGGAGGGGAGGATTATGAATTGTTGTTTACAGTGCCGCTGCACATGCATGAACAGGTGTCAAAACTGCCCGGGATAAAGGTTATCGGCAACATGACTAAACCTGAACTGGGCTGTTGCCTTGTGACTCGCGACGGCACAGAGATGCCTATCCGAGCCCAAGGCTGGAATCCGCTTGCCGATTGATTCTGCCACTTGAAGACAGTGTTGTTTAAACAATATTTATACTGTTAACCGTTATGTTATGGGAGTTCGTGGTGACACAGGCTCCCATAACGTGTTTTTAATTTGTGGATTTGTTTAAAAAAACGTATATTTGTGTGTCAGATTGATTCGGTTGGGTAATAAGCAATGAGATTAAGAACAGCGTTTTATATATTGTTATGTGCGCTCCCTTTAATGGGTGGTGCTCGAGCTTTTAACCGTTACGCAGTGGCTGACAGCCTTGACAGAGTGTTGTCTAAGTCTGAGACCCCGGGTGATAGTGCCGTTATATTGTCGGATATGTTTGATGTCGTAGCCCGGCAACACCGTGATTCAATTGGAACAATGGCATTTCACTCAGCGGTGCGGGCTGGCGATTCGCGGCTGGCATTGGACTTATTGCGGAATCTCGCTAATACGCATCTCCGTAACGATTCTTTGCTGCAGGTTGATTTTGACCGGGCCATGAGATTTGAATCTTCTGATGACCGCAGTGCGACTGTTGCCTTCATAAGAATGTTGCATAATTCATATAAAGTCAGATATGCAACACCCCAGGAACAGGATAAACAGATTATTAAATTGCTGAAAGAGCTGAATGTTAATCCGGAGGGGGATATCTACGAACAGATTGTGAGGCTGCATGCCTTATGTCTTTATATAGGCGCATGTTCCCAGGGCGAGCTTCTTTCGGGATATATCTCGCAATTGGGCGATTTGGTGAATCAGTTGCCGGATTTCGCATATGCCATTAAAAACTGCTATCATGTGCAGGCGTCGCTTGCATTCATGCAGAATGAAGAATATGACAAGGCGGTTGACAGTGACCGCAAACTGCTTGCTTGTATAGATCGTCTTGATTCGGATCAAGTTGGCATGAAACGTAAATTCCGCGATTATGATTCCCACCGCTATGTGATTTATACAAGGTTGCTTGCCAATTATCCCCGATTGAAAGACGCTGAGGTGGAGGAATATTACCATAAGGCGATGGATATCGCCGGGCGTGACGAGCTGGCCAAACAGACGAACATGGTGTCGGGCAGACCGCAGATTTTCTATGCCATGTATAAAAAAGATTATCCGGCAGCTTTGGAACTTTTAGATAAATACGGGCATATGCCTTATAACGCCAATATAAGGCGGCAGATGTTGGCTATGACCATAGAAAGCGCCAATGCTACAGGCGATAAGGATAAAGAGCTTACTGCTTTCAGGGAATATAGTTCAATTCTCGAACAGACACTTGAGAGCAGAATGGTTGAAAAGTATAAAGAGCTAGAGATTGTCTATAACCTGCATAAATTGAAAGCGGAACATGCCAGAGGAACCTGGCAGCTGCATAAAAAAATGCTGACAGTTGCAGGTGTCGCGGCCGGAATTTTATTCATTCTGTTAGTGTTTGTGGCGCTTCTTTGGCGTCATGCAAAAAAACTGGCAGAGAAAATTTCAAAAGCTAATGCTGATCTTCGGGTAGAACGTGACAATCTGAAAAAATCGCAATATGAACTGGTGAAGGCTCGTGATGAGGCCAGGCAAGCTAACCGCATTAAGTCGGATTTCATCAGGAATATGAGCAGTGAAGTTTCGGTGCCGCTTCATACCATTAATGAATATACAAACTTGATTGTTGATTGCTCGGAGGCTGGAGTGAAGTCGTATTTGAAGCATTTTGCCGATCTGGTGACACAGAACGCAGAGGTTCTGACCACTATTATCAGTGATGTTATGAGCCTGTCGGAGATTGACGGAAACTCGTTAGTAATAGAAAAGAGAAAAGAGCATTTGCGCCATCTGTGTGAAGTTGCTGTTGACAGCGTGCTTCATAAAGGGCGTCCGGGTGTGGTTATGAAATTGGCAGAAGGATTGCCTGATTTGCCGGTCACAACCGACCCCCACCGTTTACTGCAGATATTGGTGCAGCTTCTTAAGAATGCGGCCAAGTTTACAGAAGAGGGTTTGATTGAGGTTGATTATGCGGAGGATTCCGATGGCGGTCTGGTCAGCATATCAGTGACAGATACCGGAATCGGTATTTCGCCGGAAAACAGCGAGCGCATATTTGAGCGTTTTGTTAAGCTCGACAGCAATTCTCCCGGCATAGGTATCGGTCTTACTATTGCACGTCATCTGGCAGAATTGCTCGGCGGGTCGCTTGAGCTTGACAGCACCTATACGGATGGTGCCCGTTTCGTGGTTAAGATTCCGATAGATTGATGCTGATGTTTGTCGGCGCTGTTAATCGCTGCGTTCATAGTTGTCTGGTCAGGATTTTTGCAGTGATATAGGTGTTGCCGTCACGTCTGATCCAATCCGGCAATTCGGCTGTGATTTTAAATCCTGCTTTTAGAAAAAGTGCTATTGACTGTTTGTTGTCTGCGGATATTGTTGCGGCAAGCTGCTTAAGCCCAAGGTTGTTTATGCAATATGAAATCAGCAGCTTCAGAGCTTCAGAGCCATATCCGTTGCGACGGTGTTGTGACGCAGTCATTATTCCAACGAAAGCGTGGCGGTTACGCATGTCGATATTGTAGAGGTCTATTGCTCCTACGGTAATCTGCCCGATATGCATCATGAGGCGCAATTGTCCTGTGGCCAGGGGGTTGGCGTCGTATTGATTAATGTATTCCCATATCTGATGCCGGGACAGTGGTGCCGGTGAGAAGCCGAATCTCCACATTTCCGGGTCGTTTTCCCACAGGTAAAGCAAATCAGTGTCGGATGGTTCGAGGGCGCGTAACTGCAATCCGTTGGTGTTATCGGTCGCTTTCATTGGTAATTGCGATAGGCGTTTTTATATGGGTTCAGTCCTTGATTGAATCGGAAAACAATGTGCGGTTCTGCAGTGAACGTCCGAGAGTGATTTCATCGGTATATTCGATTTCGTTGCCGACTGACACGCCACGGGCAAGCTGTGTGACACGTACGTTGTAGGGTTCAAGCCGTTTGTAGATGTAATAATCTGTTGTGTCACCTTCCATAGTCGCCCCTAATGCAAGTATGACTTCGCTAATGCCTCCGGTTGCTACACGCATTATCAATGAATCGATTTGTAGCTTGTCGGGTCCGATTCCGTCGATTGGAGAGATTACCCCCCCGAGCACGTGATATCTTCCGTTATAAGAGCCAGTGTTTTCAAAAATAAGAACATCTTTCACGTTTTCAACAACGCATATGGTTGAAGGGTCTCGTCGCGTATCGGCACAGACCGGACATATGTCGGTTTGGGATATGTTGTGGCATACGGAGCAGTATCTGATTCCTTTGCGCATATTTATTATAGCTTCGCCCAAAGCCACTGATGTTGCTACATCTTCCCGTAAGAGATGGAGGGCAAGGCGTAATGCGGTTTTGCGCCCGATTCCGGGCAGACGTGATATTTCTGATACTGCGCTTTCAAGAAGCGATGATTCAAATTCTTGTGTCATAAGGAGTTGATGGTGCCCCTAAACTATGGCCGCTATCATGTTGGCAATATGGGCGGCATAGGTGGCCGATGGTTGGCCATGCATGGTTGCGTCGCAGGGTAATTTTCAAACAAAGGTAGTGATTGTTTCACAATTATTTCATACCTTTGCAGCCGAAAAATAGGGTTTAGAACTTATTTTACAGATGAAGATTATCAGAAAAGTGGGGCATCTGCGCCAATTAATGGCAGATGCTAAGGATTCAGGGAAAATGGTCGGTCTGGTGCCTACGATGGGCGCTTTGCATGACGGGCATATATCTCTCGTTGACCGTGCACGTAAGGAAAACGATGTTGTTGTGGTCAGCGTGTTTGTGAATCCCACACAATTCAATAATGCGGAAGACCTTGCCACATATCCTCGCACGGAAGAGGCTGATTGCCGCAAGCTGGATGGCGCAGGAGTTGATTTCGTTTTCATACCTTCAGTAGAAGAGGTATATCCAGAACCAGATACGCGCCAGTTTAATCTTGGAGATGTGGCCGCCGTAATGGAGGGTGCCATGCGTCCCGGTCATTTCAATGGCGTTGCCCAAGTGGTCAGCAAACTGTTTGAGATGGTAAAACCGACTAAGGCATATTTTGGTGAGAAAGATTTTCAACAGATTGCAGTAATCCGGCGCATGGTTGAGCTTGAGGGTTTCAATCTTGAGATTGTTGACTGTCCGATATGCCGTGAACCGGACGGCCTGGCGATGAGTAGCCGTAATACCCGTCTTACGACAGAACAACGGGAGGTGGCTCCGGTCATACATAACGTTCTGTCAAAAAGTCTTGACTGGGCTAAAACGCACTCGCTTGACCAGACCAGGCGATATGTGGTTGATGAGATAAATTCGGCTCCTTATATGGAAGTGGAATATTATGAGATAGTCAATCCCCGGACCATGCAGCCATTGGCAGTATGGAGTGACGCACCGGATGGAGTAGCCGTTGGCTGTGTTACGGCATATTGCGGCAAGGTGCGACTGATTGACAATATAAAGTACATACTTTAATCGAGTGTGACCGGCCATGATGCAGGTTGAAGTTTTAAAATCGAAAATTCATCGGGTGAGCGTAACAGAGGCTCGCCTCGACTATATAGGTAGCATCACAATTGATGAAGACCTTATGGATGCCGCCAACATCATCCGTGGTGAGCATGTATATATCGTTGATAATAATAACGGAGAACGTTTTGAGACCTATGCGATTCCAGGAGAGCGAGGGTCTGGCGTTATTTGCCTCAACGGGGCGGCCGCCCGAAAAGTGCAACCAGGTGATGTGATAATAATAATGGCTTACGGTTCGCTTCCTATCGACGAGGCCCGCGATTTCAAACCTAATGTCATATTCCCTGACACGGCTACGAACCGGCTTGTGTGACAAAGTTTTTATAACCCCCCGAAACATATCAACATGTTTGAGAATCTAAGCGAGAAACTTGAGCGTAGTTTTAAAATACTGAAAGGCCAGGGTAAGATTACCGAAATCAATGTGGCCGAAACCTTGAAAGATGTAAGGCGTGCACTTCTTGATGCCGACGTCAATTATAAGGTTGCAAAGACATTCACAGACACGGTAAAGGCCAAAGCACTTGGTCAGAATGTGATAAATGCCATCAAACCTCAGGAACTGATGGTGAAAATCGTGCACGATGAGCTTGCATCGCTCATGGGTGGCGATACCGCACAGGTTAACTTGTCGGGTAATCCCACAGTGATTCTTATGTCGGGGCTGCAGGGTTCCGGTAAAACGACGTTCTCCGGAAAACTTGCAAAAAAACTCAAGAGCGATAAAGGGAAACGTCCATTGCTTGTTGCATGTGACGTTTATCGCCCGGCGGCAATCGAACAGCTCAAAGTGCTTGCCGAGCAGATTAATGTTCCGGTTTATACTGAGGAAGGGAACAAAAATCCTGTTGAAATAGCCAAACATGCTATTGATTATGCCAAGCAGCACCATCTTGACTTGGTGATTGTCGACACTGCCGGCCGCTTGGCGGTTGACGAGCAGATGATGGATGAGATAGAAGCCATCAAAAAGGCTATCAAACCACAGGAAACACTGTTCGTGGTTGATTCAATGACGGGTCAGGATGCGGTTAATACGGCCAAGGAGTTCAATGACCGATTGGATTTTGACGGTGTTGTGCTGACAAAACTTGACGGTGACACACGTGGTGGCGCAGCTCTGTCGATTCGCACCGTGGTGACAAAACCTATCAAATTTGTCGGAACCGGAGAAAAACTCGATGCAGTCGACCTGTTCCATCCATCCCGAATGGCAGACCGCATTTTGGGTATGGGAGACATCGTGTCGCTTGTGGAAAAGGCGCAACAGCAGTTCGATGAGAAAAAAGCCCGTGAACTGCAACGCAAAATCGCCAAAAATGAGTTCAATTTTAATGACTTCCTCGGTCAGATTCAGCAAATCAAGAAGATGGGTAATCTGAAAGAGTTGGCGTCGATGATTCCTGGCGTTGGAAAGGCTTTGAAAGATATTGAGATTGACGATAATGCGTTCAAAGGGATTGAGGCTATAATCAGTTCAATGACGGAGAAAGAACGGGTTAATCCTTCGATTATCAACGGAAGCCGTCGTAAACGTATTGCTGCCGGATCCGGTACGTCGCTTCAGGAGGTCAATAGGCTTCTGACCCAGTTTGAACAGACCCGGAAAGTGATGAAGGCTGCAACCTCGATGAAGAATCCGATGCAGATGATGCGTAATATGCGTCGCAGATAACCTTGACTGACTTATTCCTCTATAAAAATATACCGGTTATGGCTTGCTATTGGCAAGTGCATCCTGAAAAATACCAGCACTATGGAACTGATTGACGGTAAGAAAGTGTCGGCAGATATCAAACGCGAGATTGCTGCTGAAGTTGAAAAAATTGTTGCCGCCGGTGGACGTCGTCCCCATCTTGCCGCCATCCTTGTGGGGCATGACGGAGGTAGTGAGACATATGTGGCCAATAAAGTTAAGTCTTGTGCTGAATGTGGGTTTGTTTCATCGCTCTTGCGTTTTGAAGATGATGTGACTGAAGCACGTTTGCTTGAGGAGATTCATAAATTGAATGAAAATCCTGAAGTTGATGGATTTATCGTGCAGCTTCCGCTTCCTAAGCATATATCCGAGCAAAGGCTCATTGAGGCGATTGATTATCGAAAAGATGTAGATGGCTTTCATCCGATTAACGTTGGGCGTATGTCGATTGGTCTGCCATGTTTCAGAAGTGCCACTCCCGCCGGGATAATGATGTTGTTGGAAAGATATGGCATTTCAACATCTGGCGCTAACTGTGTGGTTCTGGGGCGTAGCAATATAGTAGGGAAACCGGTGGCAAGTCTTTTGATGCAAAAAGGTTATCCCGGCAACTGCACTGTGACAGTGTGCCATCGCGACACCAGGAATCTTAAAGAAGTGTGTCGCAATGCCGATATTCTTATTGCCGCGATGGGTCGGCCAGAATCGGTGACTGCCGATATGGTTAAGGATGGCGCTACGGTGATTGATGTAGGTACGACACGCGTGCCTGACGCTTCGCGCAAAAGCGGATTCCGTTTGTGTGGGGATGTTAAATTTGACGAGGTCGCGCCAAAATGCGCATACATCACCCCGGTTCCGGGGGGAGTTGGGCCTATGACAATTGTGTCTTTGATGCAAAACACTTTACTTGCCGCCAAAAGGGAAATATATTCATAGGCTGTTTATTGCCGTAGGTGGCGGTTTTGTGTGATGCCATGTCGGAGACTATTCTGGCTATAATTATGAAGTTGACGCTTTCCATAGTGGGGAGCGGCGAGGCTACATTGTTGTTTGCCGGTGATGCCATGATGCATCAGGCTCAGATTGATGCTGCAGCCAGAATGGCGCAAGGGCGAGGTTATGACTATGCCGATTGTTTCACTCCGATAGAGTGTCTGATAAAAGACGCTGATTATGCGGTGGTGAATCTGGAAACTCCATTGGGTAACGGCAATTTTACAGGTTATCCCTGTTTCAATGCTCCGGTCAGTTATGCCTCTGCGTTGAAAGATGCCGGTTTTGATTTGTTCCTGACGGCCAATAACCATACACTTGACAGGCGTGATAAAGGGCTTAGATTCACAATAGAGGCTCTTGATAGCCTTGGGATTCCTCATATAGGGACGTATGTCGACCAGGAGGCACGGCAGAAAATGTTGCCGATGATTGTTGGCATAAATGGATTTAAAGTGGCATTCCTGAATTATACTTATGGCACAAACGGCATTACAGCGCAAAGCGACGTTGTGATTGACTACATAGATAAAGATAAGATTTCAACGGATGTTGAAAGCGCAAGAAGGGCCGGGGCAGAGATTGTTGTGGCCGCTATGCACTGGGGGGATGAGTATGTGCTTAAGCCTGTAAAATCCCAAAAAATACTGGCGGACTTTATGGTTGGCGAAGGAGTTGATATAATCATAGGCGGACATCCTCATGTTGTGGAACCCTATGAAATCAAATGTCATCCGGTGACTGGCAATCCTGTTCCGGTGGTTTATTCGCTGGGTAATTTTATATCAAATATGAAGACGAGGGATACACGTGGCGGCGCATTGGCTGTTGTGAAACTGCAACGCGATAGTCTCGGAAGGGCATATGCCGGCGATGTGCGTTATGAACTCGTGTTCACTGTTCCTCCGGCTGACGCCAAGAGTAATTTCATGGTATATCCAATCGATAGTGTACCTGCTCAATGGAGAGCGGCTGCCGGTGCGTTTAGAAATGCGTTGAATCTGAAACCATAGAATGAATACGGGAATAGGGCGGCGTTGGAGTTATGTCTATGGTTGCGGGTATTAGAGATTGTCTAAAAATCAGCAGACAATCTCATTGAAAAAATTTTAGACAATCTCTTAAATATTTGCTCAGTTTAGTTGGGGGTTAAGGGGGTGGTAGAGCCAATTACGGTATGGTTTGCCCATGGATTTGACGATATGATACCAGAATGAATCGCCATCGTCTTTTAGAAGTTCACTATTCGCCGGGCTTGGTGCCACAGCCCAGACGTGGTTATGGATTTCTTCATCGAGCTGGCCGTCGTCCCACCCGCTGTAACCTATGAAAAAACGAATGATTCCTTCGGTCGGGAGGTTGTGGTTGATATAATCCTTAACCGAATTGAAGTCACCTCCGATGAACAGGTCGTTGGTAAGCTGACGTGCGCCCGGGAGCTTCAATCCTAAGGAATGTATATAAAAGAGCCTGTCGCACGAGACGGGGCCTCCGCAATAGATTGGTATGTTGACATTGTTGTTTATGCCGTCGATGGCTTCGCCTAGGGTGTAGCCTGTGGGTTTATTCAATACGAGACCCATGGCTGATTTATCCGGAGCATATTCAATCAAAGAAATGACCGCGTGGTTGAAATGATCTTCGCGCAGGAAAGGCTCTGCCACAAGGAGCGCTCCAGGTTGGGGTTTCCTGGTAGGCATGTTGATTCGGAATAGAGAAGAATCAAGATTTGACAAATCCTTATCCATAAATGCTTATTGCTTAAATTACACAATTATAACTGCCGGCATCCGATGCGGCTTCCAAGGATTATCCGTTGTTGGCCTCGGAAGACTGGATTGGCAATGATTCTTTTGTAGCTTTCAGTATGCGAAGATATGGTTTTTTCCTGGATAAACAAGACGCTATTGCATATTTAACACAAGGGTGAATATCCCGGGATATTCACCCTTGTGTTAAACGATTGCATGAAAATGCTTTTAATTCGGATTTCCTGTGGGACGACCGGTTGTGTTATCGGTCGATTAGATATCGGTCGGCGTCCATGGCCGCACGGCAACCGGCAGCTGCAGCATTTATGGCCTGGCGGTAGAATGGATCGGCGACATCGCCTGCTGCAAATACGCCCGGTATGTTTGTGGCGGTAGAGGGGGATTTGACGATGATGTAGCCTTCGGCATCCAATTCCACCTGGCCTTTAAATAGGGCGGTGTTGGGAGTGTGGCCAATGGCAAGGAAGAAACCGTCAATCTGAATCTCGAATTCCCGTTCATTTCCGGTGCCTTTGTTTTCCACTATCTTAGCACCTTCAACAACATCTTCGCCAAAGAGACCAATAGTGTTGCAGTTGAAAAGCACTTCGATTTTGGGGTTTGACAGAACTCTTTCCTGCATCACTTTTGAGGCGCGCAGGAATGGTTTGCGCACGATGAGATAGACTTTATTGGCCAACGATGCGAGATAAGCCGCTTCTTCACACGCGGTGTCACCGCCCCCCACAACAGCCACATTGCGGTTACGGTAGAAGAATCCGTCGCATGTGGCACATGCCGAGACGCCCATACCCATGTAGCGTTGTTCGTCGGGCAGTCCGAGATAACGGGCATTGGCTCCGGTGGCGATAATCACTGTTTTCGCTTCAATAACTTCGGAGTTGTCGAGGTTGATGGTGTAGGGCTGCTTTGAAAAGTCGACTGATGTCACTACACCCAGGCGTATGTCGGCTCCGAAACGTTGAGCCTGTAGACGTATGTCTTCCATCATCTGCGGGCCGCTGATTCCTTCTGGATAACCCGGAAAGTTCTCAACTTCAGTTGTAGTTGTTAATTGTCCGCCAGGTTGCATACCTTCGATTAGAAGGGGGGCGAGGTTTGCACGGGACGCGTAGATGGCTGCGGTGTAGCCGGCAGGGCCGCCACCAATGATGGCGCAATTGGTTTTGATTGTTGCCATTGTATTGTTGATGTTATGGTTGTTAGGTTGTTATTAAATTTATCTCAGATCGATGATTTCAACTCCGGGGTATAGCCGGGGATTAAACCGGAAAGTGGAGATTGACGGTGATTTTACAGCTTTGACCGAGGATATGGTAACTTTGGTCACAGTGTTGTCTGAGGCTGTTGAAATGACTTCTTCCGGCAGGAGGGTAGTGCTATCAAGGGAAATGATTATTTTAGCGTATTCACCTTTATGTTTCGGAGTGAGTTCGATTTTTTCGATACCGTCCGATGATTGCATAAGGCGGAATGTGTAGCCGTTTTGTAAAGAGCTGATGATTTCAAACGGGTTTATCTGGGCGAGTTCATCGGGAGTTGGTTCGGATATGCTCACTTCAAGCGTTGCAGGTGAATATGTCCATTGTACTTTCCCGTCGAACCAGGTTGATAGCTGAGGTGTGGTCAGTTTGAATTTATTCCCGGACACGGTTATCTGTCCGACTGTTGATTTGCCATAGGCATTGACTTTGAAAGAGGCTTCGAAAGATGCCATCTTTTTGATTTTCCCGGCTGCCATGCGCATTGTTTCTGCGGCAGAGGGGTGGGTTTCTGCAGCAGATGTGGCAAATATGCCAATTGAGGCACATAGGCAGAGTATTATGATTTTCAGTTGTTTCATCTGTCTTAAAACAATTTTAAGGAGTTGATGGTTGGCAAGGTGAGGGTATCCGGCTTCCTGGAGGATAGTCAACCATTGTCTGGGATTATTCCAAAGTGTGCAATATTGAGCCGAGCTGAATGCGGTCTACTAGGATTGTTCGCGGTTTACCGCCCTGGGCTGGGCCTACAATGCCAGCAGCTTCAAGTTGATCCATTATTTTTCCGGCACGGTTAAACCCTATGGAATAGCGGCGCTGGAGAGATGATGTGGATGCAACTCCTGAGGTTACCACTGCTTCGGCAATCTCTTCAAACAGTGGGTCGCGGTCGGTTAATGAGCCTGAACCAGACGATGTGTTTTCCGGGTCAAGCTGTGGTTCGGGCAGATAGTAGGCGTGTTCGTATCCTATCTGTTTGTCGATGTGGTCGCATATGGCCTGCACTTCAGGTGTGTCGATGAATGCACACTGAACACGGTCGAGTGTGCCGTTGTGGGAAAAGAGCATATCGCCACGGCCAATCAGCTGGTTTGCCCCCGTGCGGTCGAGAATCGTTTTTGAATCGACCATCTGCGATACTCTGAAAGCGATGCGGCCGGGGAAGTTCGCTTTTATGATACCTGTGATAACGTTGGTTGACGGACGTTGTGTGGCAATGATCATATGCATACCCACAGCACGGGCTTTTTGGGCAATTCTGGCGATAGGTTTTTCCACTTCTTTGCCGGCTGTCATGATGAGGTCGGCGAATTCGTCGACAATCATCACAATGTAAGGTAGGTAACGGTGGCCTTTCTCAGGGTTCAGGCGCTTTTCAATGAAACGTTCATTGTATTCTGTTATTGACCTTACGTTGGCGTCGCGCAGTAGCATGTAGCGTTGATCCATTTCTACGCATAGCGAGTTGAGCGTGGCGAGCACTTTATCCATTGATGTGACCACCGCCTCTTCCTCGTCTGGGAGTTTCGCGAGGAAATGCCGCTCAAGTACGCTATAAAGACTGAACTCCACCATTTTGGGGTCGATAAGCACGAATTTCAATTCGGCAGGATGCTTTTTGTAGAGCAAAGACGCTATGATTGTGTTCAAGCCTACCGATTTACCCATGCCTGTTGCACCGGCCACAAGAAGATGGGGCATTTTGCACAGGTCGGCAATATAGACCTCATTGGAAATCGTTGCGCCCATGGCCATGGGAAGCTGGTATTTGCATTCCTGGAATTTGCGCGAGCCGAGAATTGAGCGTATGGATACGGTCTGAGGATCTTTGTTTGGGACTTCAATCCCTATTGTGCCTTTTCCAGGGATAGGTGCGATTATGCGTATGCCCAGGGCTGCCAGACTCATTGCAATATCATCTTCGAGCCGTTTGATTTTTGCTATGCGCACACCTTCGGCCGGAATTATTTCATAAAGAGTGACTGTCGGTCCTACCGTTGCCTGTATATGGCTGATGGCGATGCCATAGTCGTTGAGGGTTTTGGTTATCCTCTCTTTGTTTTCTTCCTGCTCTTCAAGGTCGACACTGTTGGCCTTTACCGGCACATCGCGCAAGAGGTCAAGACCAGGGCGGCTGTATCGAGACAGCTCTGCTGTTGGGTCGTAGACCTGAGGGGTGTCTTTTTTCCCTTTCTCGATAGTGTTGGCCACGACTTCTAACCCTGGCATGACAAGCTCTGCCGCTGGCATCTCTTGTTGATTGGCGGTTTCAGAACCGGCTGATGACATTGTGGTGTCAGTGACCGGGACGGTCTGGGAGAACATGGCGTTATTGTCGGGTTCAGGTGAATGGACGTTCTGCAATGATTCTTCAGCGTGGCCCGGTTCATATGATGTGTAATTCGGGCTTGTGCTTATGGATGTTTCAGGCTCTTGGGTATCAGTGGCGTATGAGTCTTGTTCGATTTCCTGCGGAATATAATCCCGGTTGTCATTGTATGTGGTTATATCTTCAGGTTCGAGTGATTCCGGTTCCTCCGGGAGGTCGCTGTTATAGTGCGGTATGGCATATATGTCGTTTTGTTCATTTTTGTAGTCATCAAAGCCAACCGATAGTGGCTCAATCCGAGAGGATTGATGATTTTCAGAGGATTCGTCTGAGTAGTTTTCTGTTGCATAATCATTAATTGAAGGCTCTTCCATTGCACGGCGCACACGTTCTCTGTCTTCTTCCCGTTCAATTCGAGCTTGTTCAGCTTTGGCTTTTCGGGCACGTCTGATTGACTGCCAACGGTTATAGATGCTAAGCAGGTCGTTGATGTAGACATAGAAAACAGCCACAATCAGCAACAGATTGACTAATGATGCTCCAATCCAGTCGATATGGTTGACGAGGAACATATTGATGTAGTGGCCATGGAATCCCCCCAGCATGAATTCAGCTCCTGACCACAGGCTAATGAAGCCGAGAACCATTGATGCTGTAATTGCAACTAAAAGGGTCTTGAATGTTATTGACCAGAATCCGCGCTTGCGTATCCCCATCAGAGAGAATCCCAAAATGGCAAGATATGCAATCAAGGCCAAGGAGCCGAGCCCGAGCCCTTGCACAACCACAGATTGGGTCAGTTTGGCACCTACGGGACCGCCGGCATTTTCAATGTGGGCTTTTTCAGCTACGATTTGCCCAACGGACATTGAGCTGACGATGCTTTGGTCTTCGGCTCCTGACCGGATAAACGATATTGCAGCCACGGATATATATACAGCAAGAAAGACCAATGCAACCCCAACAACTGCATGAAAACGTTTGTCGCATATAAATTTGACAATACCCCATTCCCGGAAAGGGGTGGCAGGTTTCTTGGGCTTGGGTTGCCGGATTCGTTTTGGCGTTTCGGCAGTTGCCTGTGGTTCTTGACGTATCTCGGGTCTGCGCCGTGATATAGGGCGTTGCCGGGGCGATTCAGACCGGTTTTCCTCAGGCTTTGGAGTTCGCTCTTTCCGTGGAGCGTAACGGTCGGTTATGCTGTTGTAATCTTTTGCGGCGGGTCTGCGCGGCGGGTTGAGTGTGTTGTCATATTCTTCCCGCGCCTGTCGTCTGCGTTGAGGCGGTAAGCCGTACCGGTCGTTCCCGCCACGTTGCGGGTTGTCGGTGTAATCGCGTTCGTCACGGTTGAGGTCGCGTCTGCGACGTGGTGCCGGATTTTCGTAAATTAGGTCGGGGTCGTATTCAACCCCGTTGTTGGAATAGTTATAATCGTTCATACGGATAATCGGGTGATGATAATAAGGCCTCGCATAAAGAGTTCTTAAACGAAATATGGTCGAGACATGTGATTATAATGCAAATTTACGGAAAGTTTCGGTTTTTTACCGTATCTTTGAATTGACAATTGTGAAGTTTTTTGTTGGATTATAAGGTATGTGTTGTATGGTTGTCTATTTGGAGAGCCAAGCAGTTGCCGAATAATTAGAGTGTGACGTCAGGTAGAGTTCACGCTTTTAAAACGAGAAGATTTACACCGTTAATGAAAAAGGAATTATGGGATTGAAATATACGCCTGAAAATATCAGGCATTTAGGTGAAGATGAGATTTTTGTGTTCGGGAGCAACCTTGAGGGTTTACACGCCGGAGGTGCGGCGCGTACGGCTTATGAACATTTTGGGGCAGTATGGGGGCAGGGCGAAGGGGTTCAAGGCCAGTCGTATGCCATTCCTACCATGCAAGGGGGCGTTGACTCAATAAAGCCGTATGTAGACAGATTTATCGATCTTGCCCGTGAATGGGACCAGACCACGTTTTATGTGACGCGTATAGGTTGTGGCATAGCCGGGTTCACAGATGAGGAAATCGCGCCGTTGTTTGCGGATGCGCTGGAACTCTACAATGTGAGATTGCCGGAATCATTCGTTAAAGTGTTGACTAAGAAAGTATGATGTCTGCTATTTCCCAATCCATGTCCACGGATGGAGTGGTGGGGATATTTGAATTAAGTTGGTGGTTATCCAAGAAAATCGTAACTTTGCAAGATGGAGAGTGCTGGTAAACAACAGCACATTTAACCGGTGTCATGTTTTCGTGGGATTATGTTGAATTCCGAGGGGGCATTCTCCTGAATATTAATAAGATATTTAACACATATTTAAGAAAGTTTTTTAGATTTTATGGCAACCACAGCTGATTTCAAGAATGGCATGTGCCTCGATATCGATGGCAACTATTTCTTTATAGTGGAGTTCCTTCATGTTAAGCCTGGTAAGGGCCCGGCTTTTGTCCGTACGAAGCTCCGCAATGTTAAAACCGGTCGCATACTTGACAAAACCTGGAACTCCGGCGTAAAGGTAAACGAAGTGCGTATCGAGCGCCGTCCTTATCAATATCTCTATAAAGATGATATGGGGTATAACTTCATGCATACAGAGACATTTGAACAGATTGCCCTTCCGGGTGAAAGCATCGAAGGTGTTCAGTTCCTTAAAGAGGGCGATATCGTTGAAGCTATGGTTCATGCCGCTTCAGATACTATTCTGACATGTGAGCTTCCTGTCAATGTTGTTCTTGAGATTACATATACTGAGCCTGGTATCAAAGGGGATACTGCAACCAACACATTGAAGCCTGCAACCGTTGAAACCGGTGCTGAAATCCGTGTACCCTTGTTCTGCAATATCGGTGACAAGGTGCGCGTTGATACCCGTAACGGCAATTATGTTGAGCGTGTTAAAGCATGATATTCAGATAAGGTTCACAAGATGTTTTCATAAACAGATATGACAGACGGCGCCTACTGTTTCTGTAGGCGCCGTCTGTCATATCTGTTTGATTTATGTGGATATTGTCAAAGCGGTTTTCTGAAATTCTGTCGGAAAAGATTTTGATAATCAATTTGACGTTCTCAACCTTCAGTGCTGGGGGGATTGACATAGCCGGAAATGGCTTTCCGACATAAAGCGGCGACCAAAGCCACTGCCAACGGGTCAACTACCATAATCCAGGAATCAGGCCAGGCCTCGGGGTTCCATAGTGCCGGTATGAAGCTGCGGGTCGGGTTGACAGAGCAGTTGTCGACCGGTTTGCCAACTATGTTTACGAGGCCGAGTGTGAGACCTATGGCCAATCCGGCGAATTTTCCAAAAACTTTTGTGTTCGTCGGTAGCTCGAAGAATCCGGCTTCTATTGCAGCTCCAATAAGCTGGGAAACCACGAAACCGCAAAATACCCCGAATTTCATGCGCCCGCTGACAAGCATGGCAAACGATACGGCAGGATTGAATGTCATCCCGGGATATTGCCGATGTAGTTAACCAGGCGAAGAAGCACGAGGTCGCAGCATAGCCCGATACCTAACACTCCGATTTTGGGGCCGGCAAGCACGGCGCTTCCGCAAGCAAGGAGAACCAGAAACATTGTACCGATACACTCCGCGATATATTTTTCATAAATAAAAATAAACTGTAAAAACGTTATCTATTTATATTACGTTTTAATTTAGAAAACGTTTAAAAGAAAGTAGGCAGATGATAAGAGAAAAAGGTCTGACTGAAAGGTCTGAAATGAAGTCTGAAGCTGATGCGGTTGATTGCGATATGGAAGTTCATCCGTGGGAACCCTTTATTCCTGATAATGCCAAGGTGTTGATTATGGGGACTTTCCCGCCAAAATCCCACAGATGGAGTATGGATTTTTATTACCCGAACCGCAGCAATGATTTCTGGAAAGTAATGGGAATCATTTTTTATGATAATCCTACAGCTCTGTATGATGTTGAAAAGCGTTCATATAGGCTTGAAATGATAAAAGACCTTTTGTGTCGGGAGGGGATTGCGATGAATGATACCGGTTATAAAGTCAGACGTCTGCGGGGGAATGCAAGCGACAAGTTCCTTGAGATTGTTGAGCCGGTTGACCTTGCCCGTCTGCTTGGCATGATGCCTGACTGCAACACGGTTGCGACTACGGGTGAAAAGGCTGCCGCTGTTGTTGCGTCTATCACTGGCACTATAGTGCCTAAGACGGGTGAATATGTTGACACTTTTTATGCACCGGCAGACAGGCAGTTGCGAATATGGCGTTTGCCCAGCACATCGCGGGCATATCCTTTAGCTCCTGAAAAAAAGGCTGCATTCTATCGACGCATGTTTGATGATGTCAGGAACTTTGGCGGCAAAATATGATTTTGTCGGACACGGGATTCATGGTGATAACCACGACGGATTGTTTTTTGTTGAGATTAAATAAACGGGCTGTGCGTTATACCGATTTTAAGGTGTGGCGGTTGGGAAAATTTGTGTAATTTTGTAGCGTATAAAATTATAGGGAAGTCATAAAAATTATCACGCAGATTATTATGGATACATTGATGGTTACGTTGGCCATAAGCGATTATATGAGCGCAAAATTCCTTTTGGAACTTTTTGTGGAGAATGCGAGTTATTTTCTGGTGTTTCTGTTCATGGTAATAGAGAGTTCATTTATACCGTTCCCGTCGGAAGTGGTAGTGCCCCCGGCGGCATATCTTGCTGTCACTAAGGGTGATATGAATGTGTTTGTCATTGTTGTCGTGGCCACTTTGGGCGCATTGGCAGGAGCTTTGATAAATTACGGGTTATCGGTTTGGCTGGGACGTCCGATAGTGTATGCATTTGCCGACAGCCGTCTGGGGCATGCATGTCTTATCGACAGGGCTAAAGTTGAGAAAGCAGAGAAATATTTTGACGATCATGGCGCAATGTCGACCTTCATAGGACGTTTGATTCCGGCGGTTCGTCAGCTAATCTCCATTCCGGCAGGTATAGCCCGAATGAACCTTTGGGTGTTTTCGGTTTTCACGGCATTGGGCGCATTGGTGTGGAACTGCATATTGGCGGGTCTGGGTTATTGGCTTGGCAAGACGGTTCCCTTGTCGATGCTGTATGAAAGTGTTGAGAGGTATAATGGTTATTTCACGGCCGCAGGATGGATTCTATGTCTGTTATGTGTGCTTTATATCATATGGCAAGCGGTGAGGAAGAAACACTGATTACGGGCTGCACCCCTCATGTTCCGGACATGGACATGGATATGGTGGCAACCACGTGTCAAAAACATTCAAAGAGCGTTTTTACAACAGTTCGGTAATTTTTGAGCAGGCATAGCTGTATCGCACTGATACACAATAGTTTGCATTGATATTGAATTGTTGTTGCATCTTATTGATATTCAATTGAATATGCAAATTTTACCGAACTATTGTTTTTAATAATCTCTGATAAATAAAACCAATCATGTTAGTATCCCCATCATTGTTGGCGGCAGATTTCGGCCGAATAGATGCTGAAATCGAGATGCTGAACCGGAGTGAGGCCGATATGATTCATCTTGATGTGATGGACGGTGTTTTTGTGCCAAATATATCGTTTGGATTTCCTATCATAAAGGCTGTGGCAAAGCGGTCTGAAAAGCCGCTTGACGTGCATTTCATGATTGCCAACCCTCAGAATTATATCGGGATGGCGCGTGATTGCGGCGCAACAATAATGAATGTGCATCAGGAGGCTTGTGTGCATCTCGACCGTACGGTAAGGGCTATTAAGGATGCCGGTATGAAGGCGGCTGTGACCTTAAACCCGTCGACTCCTGTTGTGATGCTTGAGGATGTGATAGGGGAGCTTGACATGGTTTTACTTATGTCGGTCAATCCGGGATTCGGTGGGCAGAAATTCATTGAAAATACATTGGCTAAGACTCGCCGTTTGCGCCGGATGATCGACTCTTACGGTTCGCATGCAAAGATTGAGGTTGACGGAGGAGTGAATGAACATACAGGCCGTCTGCTGGCAGCTGCCGGCGTTGACATATTGGTTGCCGGTAGCTATGTGTTTGCTGCGACGGAACCGGAGGATGCTATAAGGCGGTTGAAATGCCTTGGGCAGTAGTTGGCATGAATCAGACTGATTCAGGGAGATTTAGCTAATACTTATTTGCAACAAACTTATATCTTTGCTATGAACGAGAAACCATTGAGTCAGCTTTATCTGAAAGACACGGAGTTCCAGAACCTTATGCAGCGTCGTATTTTCAATGTGCTGTTGGTGGCATCGCCTTATGACACGTTTATGATGGAGGAGGATGGGCGCGTTGATGAGCAGCTGTATAACGAATATGTGTCGCTCCATCTCTCGTCGCCGCCACGCATAGCCCGGGTGGCGCATATCGGAGAGGCTCTTAATGTGATGGAAGACCGCTCGATTGATTTGGTGATTGCCATGCCCGGCATGGATATAAGCGAAACGTTTATTGAGGCTAAGAATATAAAACAACGCTTTCCTGAAGTGCCTATTGTGGTGTTGACGCCATTCTCAAAATCTGTGTCACGCAGATTGTCGCAGGAGGACTTCAGCGGAGTCGATTATGTGTTTTCATGGCTTGGGAATGTTGATTTGCTTTTGGCCATCATAAAGCTGATTGAGGATAAGAGAAATGCGGATAATGACGTTCTTGAAGTTGGTGTGCAGATGATTCTTATGGTTGAGGACTCCATAAGATTCTATTCGTCGATTCTTCCGCATCTTTATAAATTTCTTCTGAAGCAGAGTGTTATTTTCTCAACTGAAGCATTGAACGAGCATGAGAAGATGCTGCGCATGAGAGGGCGTCCAAAGGTTATCCTTGCCAGGGATTATGAGGAGGCCATGGAGCTTTATGCGAAGTTTTCCGATCAAATGCTTGGCATAATAACTGATGTGTCGTTTAAGCGTAATGGGGATAAAGATTCGCAGGCGGGCTTAAGATTTGCCAGATATGTCAGATCAAAAGACCCATATCTGCCTATAATTGTGGAATCGACTGAGAGCGGCAATCGTGATAAAGTGGGGGATTTTGATGGGGTTTTTCTTGATAAGACTTCAAAAAAACTGCCTGTGGACCTTGGGAAAGCGATAATGGGAAGTTTCGGATTCGGCGATTTCTCGTTTATCAATCCCAATACGGGTGACGAGATAATGAAAGTGTCGAGTATAAACGAGCTGCAGAAACGTGTGTTCGACATTCCTTCATCGTCATTGCTTTATCATGCGTGTAGGAACGATATTTCGCGGTGGCTTTATTCCCGGGCGATGTTTCCCATTGCAGATGCCTTGAGGTCCCACAGGTTTAATTCGCTTGAAGAGGCACCGGCTGTGAAACGGCTGATATTCGACTTGATTGTCAAATATCGCAAGATGAAAAATCGTGGCGTTGTTGCGGAATTCAAAAAAGGCAGGTTTGATTACTATTCTAATTTTGCAAGGATAGGGCAGGGGTCGTTAGGAGGTAAAGGGCGCGGCCTGGCGTTTATTGATTCGATAATAAAAAAACATCCTGAATGTGATAACTTCGCCGGAGTGTCGATTTCCATTCCGAGAACGGTTGTGTTGTGTACTGACATTTTCGATGAGTTCATGGCTGAGAACGACCTTTACCCAATGGCGCTGAGCAATGCATCAGATGAAGAAATATTGCGGGTCTTTTTGGAAGCCAAACTTCCGGCCAGGGTGCGCGATGATCTGAAAGCGTTGACAGAGGTTGTTGACCGTCCGTTGGCTGTCAGGAGCTCAAGTATTCTTGAAGATTCCCATTATCAGCCTTTTGCAGGAGTTTATTCAACCTATATGATTCCACATGTTGATGATGGCGAGGAGATGATCAGGCTTCTGACTGATGCCATCAAGGGTGTTTATGCGTCGGTGTTTTATGCAGAAAGCAAGGCATATATGACGGCTACGTCGAATGTTATCGACCAGGAAAAGATGGCTGTGATTATACAGGAGGTTGTGGGGAAGGATTATGATGGATATTATTTCCCTTCATTTGCAGGGGTGGGACGTTCTCTAAATTATTATCCATTGAACGAGGAGTTGCCGGAAGAGGGGGTTGCCGAGGTGGCCGTAGGGTTGGGAAAATATATTGTTGATGGAGGGCGGGCGTTGCGTTTTTCGCCAAGATATCCTCATAAAGTGTTGCAGACATCAACTCTTGATCTGGCTTTGCGCGACACGCAGCGTGAATTGTATTGTTTGAATCTGAATGAGATTTCAGATGATTTCAAGGTTGATGACAGTTTCAATCTTACCCGGAAGAGTGTGCAGGATTTCAAGGATACCGATGCGTTGCGTCTGACCGTTTCGACATATGATGCCAATGACGTGTTTATCAGGGACAGTGCGGCCGGGCCGGGGCGTAAAGTCGTGACTTTTGCCAACATCTTGCGAGATGGCGCATTCCCATTGGCGGAAGCTGTCAATTTTATGCTGACAGAAGGACAACAGGCAATGCAACGCCCGGTGGAGATAGAGTTTGCCGGTAATATTGAGAATGAAGGGGAATTGAACGGAAGAATATATTGGCTGCAGATCAGGCCGATAATTGACAGGAAAGAGGACGTTGACGAAGAGGTGATGGGGTTGCCCGACGAAGCTCTGTTATTAAAGAGCGGAAGGGCATTAGGACATGGTATGACAGATAATGTCAGGAAGATACTGTATGTGCGTCCACAGACCTTCACATCATTGCATAATTCGGATATTGCTGCAGAGATCGCTTCGATAAACCGTAGGTTTGTTGAACATGATGAAGGGTATGTTTTGATTGGCCCGGGCCGCTGGGGCTCAAGTGATAATGCTTTAGGCATACCGGTAAAGTGGGCTGACATTGCAGGAGCCCGGCTCGTAGTTGAAACTGCGTTGGAGAATTTCCGTATCGAGCCAAGCCAAGGTACCCATTTTTTTCAGAATCTGACCTCTTTCGGGGTTGGTTATTTCACCGTTGATCCTTATGGAAGTGATGATTTTGTTGATATAGATGGCCTTGATTCCCTTCCGGCTGAATACGAGAGTGAGCATCTGAGGCTTGTGGCATTTGAACAGCCTCTGATTATAGGCATTGACGGTAAAAAGGGTAATGGCGTTGTTAAAAAGCCATGATATAAATATGCATAGAGGAAGCATGACGCAATCTTCTGGCAATTTTCAGAAGATTGCGTTTTTTTATGCGGTATGTGGGGGCAAGCCGGGGATTTTTTATTAATTTTGTTGAATAGTGACATACGTAGCGAAGGATGCTTTCAGTTTAGCTTCCGGAAACGTTGCGTATGGTTCGATTCATAATAACGACTATTATAATGGGTGTTTTCAGATATCTCAGGAATGCTTTAGGTTTCAGCCAGTCGGAGTCTGATGAGGAGACGGCAGAGGGTGTGGATGCGCGTGTCACTCCTTTGCGCGACAGGCAGGAAACAATTGCTATGCAGAATGTTGAACCTAATTCGATACAAAGGCCGGATGTGATGTCTGATAAGCCGGCGGTTATGCAGGAGAATCGTGAGATCGATACTCGCAAACAGATGCAACTTGAAATTTTCGATTCAGTGCTGACGGTTTTCAATGAGTCCCTCCCTGAGTTCCTGCAGAAAACCGTTGATGAAAAGTCGCAAAAGGAATATCTTTATGAACGGCTCGATGCGTCGGCTAAAGAATATCTTGAACGGATTGAGAATGAGGCCGTGAAGCAATGTAATAACCGATGGGAACAAGAACGTAGGCGACTGCTGGCGGAGATTGACTCCTTGAAAAGCATGGCATCGAAAGAAGTTGAAGACAGTTCTGAAGCTAAAAAACAACAACTTAGTGCAGAGCGACAGAAACGGGCGCTTACCGACAAGGTGCGAGAACTTGAGAAACAGTTGGCTGACATATCGGCTGAAAATGAGCAGTATATTCTCGAAAATAAAAGCCTGGTGAATAAACTTCGTGTTACGCAGGTATTGGGTAATGAGCAGACAGAAACCGACAGGGGGGCTGCAGCCAAGATAGCTGAACTTGCTGCCGGGCTTGAGAATGCGCAGAAAGAGCTTGCTGACCGTAAGGAAGCCGCAGAAAATGAGGTTGAAAACCTAAAGAATGAGATTTCATCGTTGAAGGATGCGCTTGAGCAATCAAAGATGAAGGATGATTTGGGCGATGCAATGCTGAGCGATCTGAACAAACGCACTGCTGAAGCTGTGGAGAAAGCCCGGGAGCAAACCTCACGGGCAGTGATGCTGAGTGAAGAAAACGCGGGATTGCGGCAAAAGTTAGATGATGCCCAGAAGGCGCTGGTTGAAGAGACCGGTAAGATGAATGAAATGAGGTCTGAACTTGAATCGGCAAAGATAAGGGTTGAGGAACTATCAGCGGAGTATCTATCACTGAAAGTCGAGCACCAGACAACTGCCGAAAGACTTGGCGAGAGTCTTGAAAATCTGAAAGTGGTTGAAGAGATGAACCGCCAGCTTGATGCGCTTGAGAAAGCGCGCCAGAATAACGAGGCGTTTCTGCATAAGCAGAAAGATGAGATTCTGCAGAAGTCTGAACGCTTGAGGCAGCTTGAGCTTGAAAATAAAGAATATGCTGATGCAATCAGGCAGAAGGATGATGCAATCAGACGGTTGGAGGATGTGACGGATTCATTGCGTAAAACCATTGAAAATAACATATATGAACATTCTCAATCGGAAAGTGCACTGAGGTCGGAGATAGACCGTCTGAAGATACAGCGTAGCCATGTTAATGAACCGCAACCTCTTTATCAGCATGATGATAGCAGTGTGGATATAACCGGTGAGATTGAAACCGGGGGCACATCATTTGAGATTTCGGTTGCCGAAGAACATAAGCCTGCTGCAAAAAAAGATTCCGGTAAAAAAAGGAAAAATACGCAGAAGAAATTCAAGATTTCTGCGATTGATGATACGTTGGAAGATACCGATTGGTTGATTTCAATTCCACCGGCCGGTAAAGCCGATTCAAAAACAGACGCTTCGGTTCAGGAATTCGGGTATAAAGAACCGCCCCGGAAGCAGACGCCTGAGAATCCGGCGCAAATGTCGTTGTGGTGATTCAAGCGTTAAATTCAATACACTCTAAGAAATGACTGACAGAATGGATAATATGATTAAAATAGGGAAACATGCCATTGGTATGGCGTTGATGCCGTTAGGATTTGTCATGGCGATAAGCCAAGATTTGTCGGCGGCGGATCGGGCATCATTGATAAGGGTTAATGAGATTGCCAAATATGTTTATCCGGCTAATAGTCCGGCTTCTCCAGGCAAGATGAAATTCATGCCAGATGGAGAAAGTTATCTTATGCTTGACGAAAGTGGCAAGAAGATTGTGAGATATAATACAGCTTCGGGCAAAGAAGAGGGTGTGGTCCTTGATGCCAGCCATACGCGGGAAAGCAGCGTTATGTCGATTGAAGACTTCACAATCAGCCCTGACGGCACAAAATTGTTGATATACACTGGGAAAGAACCTGTTTACAGGCATTCGTTCAAGGCCTCGTATTATGTTTTTGAGATAAAACGCAATATACTCAGACCTCTTTCAAAGACTTATGAGCTGCAACAATCTCCGGTGTTTTCTCCTGACAGCCGCATGGTGGCTTTTGTAGTGGATAATAATATCCATATCAAAAAAATCGATTATGATTCTGAAGTCCAGGTGACCACTGACGGATTGAAAAACAGCATAATAAATGGTTTGCCTGATTGGACTTATGAGGAGGAGTTCGCTATGGTCAACGCTATGGCCTGGTCGCCCGACGGTTCGACATTGTGTTACCTTAAATTTGATGAAAGCAATGTGCCTACGTTCACTTTCAGCCTCTATGAAGGATGGTGTGAGCCGCAACAGGAATATGCTCTCTATCCGGGTGCGTTCACTTATAAATATCCTGTTGCAGGTAAGCCTAATTCGAGGGTAGGTGTGTATAGTTATGATGTTGATAACCGTAAGACCAAGGAGATTGCATTTAAAGATCCTGAAATCGAATATATCCCGAAGATTGCTTTCGGAGGGGGAACGGAGCCGCAACTGATGGTTGTGACATTGAACCGTGCCCAGAACCGTATGGAGATATATGCATCGAATCCGAAATCGACAGTTTCAAAATCAATCCTTGTTGAGGAAGCGAAGGCCTGGCTCAATCCGATGGCCTATGAAGATATATCTTTCGACAGTGATGGTTTTACGGTGCTGTCAGAACGGTCAGGTGTTAATCAGGCTTACAAATACACATATGGCGGCCAACTGCAACGCCAACAGACGGCCTCTGGTCTGGATGTGACGGCTTATTATGGCGAGGATGCTTCTGGCCGGGCGTTTTATCAAGCGGTTCCTGCATCTACAGGGGCAACACCAGCTAATGCCATAAACAGGGTGGTTTACCGTACGGATAAAACCGGTCAACGCACAGAGGCTCTTTCCCCTGAAACCGGATGGGGGAGCGCAGTTTTCACTGGCATGATGAACTATTATGTTGTTAACTACAGTGATGCGTTGACTCCTCCAGTGCATACGCTATTTGCCATGAAGGGCAAGAAAGACCGTGGACGTATATTGGAGGATAATTCTCGTTATAGCTCTAATTACCAAGGCGTGGCGAAAAAGGAATTCTTCACGATGCAGTCTGATGGAACAACCCTTAATGGTTATATGATTAAGCCGGAAGGCTTTGACGCATCAAAGAAATATCCGGTAATTATGTGGCAATACAGTGGCCCGGGATCACAGGAAGCGGTTAACCGATGGAAAATGGATTGGGATTATTATGCCGCCAAAGAAGGTTTTGTGGTCATTTGCGTTGACGGTCGTGGCACAGGGGGCCGTGGCACCCAATTCCGTGATGTGGTGTATAAGCGTTTAGGCTATTATGAGACTATTGACCAGTTGAATGTGGCAAAATACGCAGCTTCTTTGCCGTTTGTCGACGGAGCCCGCATAGGTATTGCGGGCTGGAGCTATGGGGGATATGAGACCCTTATGTGCGCTACCTCTACAGAGTGTCCGTTCAAAGCTGCGGTTGCGATAGCTCCTGTTACCTCATGGCGCTATTACGACACGGTTTATACCGAGCGTTATATGCTGACCCCTCAGGAGAATTCAGAAGGCTATGATGCGGGGGCGCCTGTCATGCGAGCTGACAAAATGAATTGCCGATTGTTAATCATGTCAGGGACTGCCGACGACAATGTTCATCTGTCAAACACGATTGAATTTGTCGGGAAGCTGCAGGAGGCTGACCGCTATTGCGATATGTTCCTGTTTCCTAACATGAACCATTCCATTTATGGCTGTGATGCTCGTGCGTTGGTTTATGGACGCATGGTGGAATATTTCAAGGTCAATCTTTAAAATTCAATAAAACCAGGGGAAGGAGATTCTACAATGTTTAGATCAAACCAACGTAGGGAGGGTATGACAATCGCGATTTTCGGATTGTGGCGGAACTGGGCTGTGGCAGTCGGTTTTCTTACGATGCTGACTATGCTCGCCCCTATAGTGCCCAAGCAGTGGCTGGCACCGATCAACATAGCCTGTTATATAGCTTTGCAATGGGTGCATTCAGTTTTGCGTAAACGTGATATCCCGTCTTGTTCCCGTCTGATTCAGGAGGTGTCGTCGGTTATGCTCATAACTGCAGTGGCACTTGTTGTAATCTATTTCTTCAGCCGTGGAGGAGTGAAACATGAGCTTACAGGGCAGCCCTATACAATGGACACCCCATTGATTTCCATCCTGATTACAGCGCCGGTGGCATGTCTTGTAACCCTTTGGCATCTGTTGAGGGGTAAAGAGCCGAAAGTGTGCCGCGATTGTCATACACGTTATGGAAACGTTATAGAGCATGGTTTTCCAGGATTGCTGTTCCGCAAAGAATGGCGGTATCAGACTTCGTTGCTGTTTTTGTTGTCGTTGCTTCTGAGTGTCGTTGACTGGGGCTACTATCTTGTGCATTATGTCAATGTCAATCTCAACCGGGCGGATCTGTTCTTTTTCCTGTGGCTTCCATTGGCGATGTATGTTTTGTCGCTGATTTATCTTGGGGGAAGGTATTATTCAATGTGGATATATTACTGTCAGAATGATGAGGAGCATTTTGTTGAACGCCCCGGAACGACAACGATGCGTTATCTGATTATATGGGCAGACAAAATCTTCCTGACGTTCCACGGCACGGCTAATAATTATCCCAATGGAGCGAAGATAAAGAAATTCGATACTCCTGTGGTTATACGGACCCCATACCGCGAGAGGGAAAATCTCCATTCGGCGATAACTGAATTTGAATCAAAAACCGGGATATCCAATGCTGAAATAAAGTTGATTTATTCAAGCCCAGATGATGTTACATATCAGAATATGTTTCATTATTTCGCTTTTGTAGACAATGCCGATATTGTTGCGGAATCAGATGTGGAGGGGGAATGGATGACATGGGGCAATCTGTGCCATTTGGCATCGCAGGGATTGCTTACCCGCGACCTCGTGTCGGAAATCGACCGTGTCTATAATATCTCAATGGCATGGAAAACATATGACAAGGAGGGGCGTAGGCTATATAAAATCAAGCATTATAAACCCACATTCAGGCTTCGCGACATCCGTAATTGGGAGGTGGATTTTAATGACCGCCGCTGGCTTAATATTGCCAGAAACAATGAAGACTGCTTTGGATTCAGGCTGAAGAAGATTTTTGCCAAACATCTGAAAACGGGTAAAGGATGATGAACAAAGGCAAACCTGTTGTAGCTATCGTCGGGCCTACGGCATCCGGTAAAACCAGGCGTGCTGTCAGCGTGGCCCGAGCTATTGATGGAGAAATTATAAGCGGGGATTCACGCCAGGTTTATCGCGGTATGGATCTGGGCACGGGGAAAGATTTGGAAGAGTATGGCAAAGTGCCATATCATCTGATTGATGTGGCTGATGCAGGAACCAAATATAATCTTTTTGAATTTCTCAGGGATGCATCTGTTGCTCAGGATGATATAGAGCGGAGAGATAAGGCTGTGATTATGTGTGGAGGGACGGGGCTGTATGTAGAATCTTTCCTGAAAGGTGTCAGTCTGCCAGAAGTGCCTGAAAATAAGCCTCTGAGAGAATCATTGTCAGGAAAGACGATAGATGAGCTGAGGGTGATTCTGGAGGGTATGAAAGCCCTGCACAATGTGACCGACCTGGATTCGGTTAAAAGAGCCGTTAGGGCGATTGAGATACAGACATATTATATGGAACATCCAGATGTGGCCCGGCAAGTTACCGCCCCGGAGCCTAAAAAGTCGGTGATAATCGGTCTTGACATAGACCGGGATGCACGCAGACGCCGCATAACATCGCGGCTTGATGCCAGGCTGTTGTCGGGAATGGCCGAAGAGGTGGAGGGGCTGCTGCTGTCGGGAATAGCGGCGGATGACTTAATTTATTATGGCCTGGAATATAAATATCTGACCCTATATGTCACAGGCAAAATAAGTCGGGGGGAGATGCATAGCCAGCTTGAAATTGCGATTCATCAATTTGCAAAACGACAGATGACATGGTTTCGCGGAATGGAGCGACGAGGTTTCAGAATCCATTGGTTCCCGTATGATATGGATGATTCGGAGTTTGTGGCCGAGGCTGTGGGGCTGTATGAGTCGGGCTGTTTTGTTGAATAACGATGTGTTTGGATTGCCGTTTTTCAGAATTTGGGTTATGAATGCGTCGTTGAGGTTGGTTGTGGTTGCATATGTTTTCGCTTTGTCGATAATTGGCATTGCCGCTGAATGTTTTTCGGAAGGTTTTACTATTCAAAAAGGTGGCGAGGTGGTATTAGCCGACGGGGGATTGCCTCTGTTTTACGATTTTGAGATTAATGCAGCGATTAAAGGCAACCGCAATGTTGCAGGTGTTGGAAACGCATCATGGGGTGTGTCGTGGCGTGATAAGCGCGGGGTCGAAATAATGAGAGTAGCGCTGCAGTGGGGTAACGATTATCTTGGAGACCCATTCGACAGGCGTTTTCTTAGAATCAGTGCCGGCTGCATATCGACGGACGGTGAATTCCATCAGATTCTGAGCCGTGATTTTTATGAGAATGTAGGCTTGTTTGAGGATAATAATTGCCTGACAGCAGAATGTGACGGTGAACATATTCGTTTGTGGGTCGGGTCTGGTGCGCAGTGCTATGCCGGGGAAGTGTCTGTTGCCAGTGACGCCCACAGCGTTGTGATGTGGAGTAACCGCAAACTGAATGTTGATTTTATGGCATATCGGTCTGAAATTAATCCAGCAGATGCGCTTATTACAGGTGCGGTGATAGAAGATGTTGAGGAGTATCTCAGGGATAGCCATGACCTGGTTGAGGGTTTCTGGTGTTTCCTTGACCGTGATACTGATACCCGTTGGGCGGATATCGGAGGTAATTATAAACTCGCGATAGTAAAGCATGGCCTTTTTACCTCGATTGATTCAGGTGTCAGTTCCAATGGACAGAGGCCTATATATGATATTTTGCTGATGGGTGGTGCTGTGGTCAATGGGAAACGTTGGAATAACGGTATGGTGAAGGGCTATCTATACGGAACTATTTTTGAAAACCATTATAATCTTGAGTGGTTTGACTCGATGATGGAGTCAATGGGAGGTGAAGTGTCTGCAGATATTACAGATGGAGTGATACTTGCGTTGAACTTCCCGATTTATCATGCAACAATGCGTTTTTCAAAGGAGCCATAAAAATGTCGGCAGCATTTAATTTGAGTTACTTATTTGATTGGATGGATTGGGATGTTTTGCAATGGTTTATCGGCTGTTGCGCGATGAATATGTTATAGTAGCTGTTTTGATGTCATAAACTACCGTGTAATCCAACAAATCGAGCGTATAGGTGGCTGAATTATGCGTGGCTGAATATACTTCATTAATGTTGGATGTTGTCTGCAGATATTCATACAGGGCTTCGGGTAGGCGGTCATATATGAAAATTTCCGGCAGTGTGGAACCGCGGCCATTGACGGTAATCCATTGGTATGATGAATTGAAGGTCATGGTGGCACTGTTGCGCAACACTATGCTGTATATGCCGTTATTAAACGAGTAGCTTGATACGGCTATTTCGGGGTAATATAATGCGACGAATTTCTGTATGGCACCAGGCAGTTCATCGAAATGCTCGCTGTCGGAACATGATGTGAACGAGGCTGATAGAAGAGTTGCGCTTATACAGATATATAAAGATGTGAATCGAAAAATTCTATAAAATGAATCCGCCATATTGTTAAATAGATGTTATAGATATTTAACAATATGGCGGATTGTTTGGTTTATTTCCGGTTATTCAAAAATATAGGAATAATTTGACATTATTTGGGTTAAGCGGTTGCCTTTGCGTAATGGTGCTATGTTCACCCTTGCGTCGTCGAGCATTGTCAGGTTATATCGGTTGGCATAACCTTTATTCAGGGCATTTTCGATACATTCATATGCTTTTTCTGTTTCACCAGCCTGGGCATAAAGGCAAGCTGCCAGGTAGTTGACTGATCCGTCTGTGTCGCGGTTTTCTGAAATAATCTGTTCGGCCCATTGGATAGCTTCTTTGGTTTTATTGGTGAACAGGAGAGGGAATCCGCGAAGCGAGGCTGGCTTAGACCAGTCTGAATCGATGTCGAGCATTCGTTTGTAGATGGCGGTGGCATTCTGTTTTTTTGAAAGTCCGTCTTCGAGAACCCATGCCTGCATCATATAGTTCATCGGGTCATTCGGGTCATCCATTATCAGTTCGCCGAATATGGTTGAGGCTTGGTCATATTTTCCCAATGAATAGAGGCAAAGAGCTTTCTGCATCTGTGCTTCTTGACTGCGAGGCATCTTTTCAAGGGCGGCGTCTGCGGCGTCGAGTGCTTGCTGGTGGCGTCCTTGCGCACGGCATATTTTCGACAATGTAATTTTATAGGGGGCGTTGTCGGCGCCCATGCCTATTGCCTGGTTGATGTTTTCCAAGGCTCTGTCGAAATCGCACAGGGCATAGTAACATTCCGCCATAGACCCGTAGATACCGGCATAGTTATACATGTTGTCGTCGATGATTTTCTGGAAATCGGCGATAGCAGCCGGATAGTGGTTATGTGCCTGGGCAATGACGCCGCGGATATAGTAGAACATTCCTTGGTCAGGAGCCTGGTTTACGGCATTACTCAGGGCTGTTACAACGGCAGGATAATCTTCGTTGCTTATTTCAACCAGCTTGCCGAATGCCTTTGGAGCACTGTCAATGCTGATCGCCATAATCAGATCATCGACAGCTCCGGTGTTGTCGCCGAGCATCTGCCTGACGGAGCTGCGGCGCACATATATGTCGCTATCGGCCGGCATCATTGAAACTGCATCGTCCATATAGCTTGATGCTAGCCCGAGGTTGTTCTCTTTAACAGCAATGCGGGCAAGTCCGGTCAAAGCCTCTGCGCTTCGGGCATTATTGGCGCGCATACGGTTATAGTCGGCTTTTGCGTCAGCATACCTACCCAGTTCATATTCAGTGTTCGCCTTTTGATACAGGGCCATGAATGAGGTGGGGTCGATGTTCAGTGCTTGGGTGTAATCGGCGAGTGCTTCTTCAAATTTGCCGAGCATCTGGTAGATGTCGCCGCGCAGGGAGTAGCATTGGAAAAGGAGGTCGCTGTCGTCTTTAGGAGCATATTTTATGGCGTTGTCGATGTCTGACAGTGCACGTAAATATTGGTCGAATTTGTAGTATTCGTTTGCCCGGCGGAAATATATGTCGTAGGCTTGCGGATTGGCAGCTATTTCCTGGTCATATATCTCCATCATCGCTTTGGTCATGGGGTCGTTGAGCCCGGCTTGGGCATAGGCGCCCCCTGCGACGGATACCGCCAATATTGCGGCAGCAAAGAGTCTGTTAAATCTCATAATCATAAATATGTTGAAATTCTATCTATTGGTTCTGTTGGTTTTGTTTTATGGCATTGACTGCCGTGCGCAACAGGGTAAGGTGGGAGAGCAGGTGCGACATTTTGTCGAGCGGGAGCATGTTGGCTCCGTCGCTTTTCGCTACCGCCGGATTCTGGTGGGTTTCGATGAAGATGCCATCAGCCCCCACTGCAATGCCGGCTCTTGCTACGGTTTCAATCATATCGGGCCGGCCGCCTGTTACTCCCGTCATCTGATTGGGCTGTTGAAGCGAGTGGGTTACATCGAGAATCACCGGACATCCGTTTTTTTGCATCTCGGGAATGCCCCGGTAGTCTACGATAAGATCTTGATAGCCGAATGTTGTGCCACGTTCTGTTATGGCAACCTGATTGTTACCGGCATCTCTCACTTTTTGAACTGCATGGCGCATGGCATCTGGCGACAGGAACTGACCTTTTTTGATGTTGACCATTCTGCCGGTTTTTGCAGCTGCTACCAAAAGGTCGGTCTGCCGGCACAGAAACGCAGGAATCTGCAATATGTCGACATATTCCGCCGCAATGGCTGCTTCTTCGGCCGTGTGAATGTCAGTGACTACCGGAATGCGGAATGTTTCACGCACCTTTCGCAGTATTTCAAGAGCCTTTATATCTCCTATTCCTGTGAAGGAATCAATGCGGGAGCGGTTAGCCTTGCGGTAACTGCCTTTGAAGACATAGGGAATCGAAAGAGCTGAAGTCATTGCCAGCACACGCTCTGCAATATCAAGAGCCATCTTTTCATCTTCTATTACGCAAGGTCCTGCAAGCAGAAAGAAATTCCCGTTGGGAGAGGAGAGAAGATATTTTGTGATTGAATCGTGATTCATGTTTTTAACATTTTTAGAACGGGGGTGGTTCAGTGTAATTAGTTTTTTCAGTTTTCAATATTCGCAATCTGATTGGCAGTGTGGCAGATGCCACATGCCGCCAATGCAGCTGTTTCTGTCCGCAACCGGGCGTCTCCGAGGGATATGGGAATAAAACCGGATGCTATAGCGTTGTTTATTTCTTCAGGGGAGAAATCTCCTTCTGGCCCTATTATTATGACTGTGTCTTTGCCTGGGACATATTCACGGCTTAGCATTTTCCGATTATGGTTGCTATCGCAATGAGCAATGAATTTCTGCTGATAATGACTGGTAAAGTCAATGTATTGTTTTAATGGTGTCATCTCGCAGATTTCGGGACAGATGGCCTTGAGGCTCTGTTTCATGGCAGACACTGCGATTTTCTCTAATCGGATGCTTTTGATTTCTCTACGTTCTGAGTTGCGGCATAGAAGTGGGGTTATGGAGTTTACCCCTATTTCGGTCAACTTTTCCGTTAGCCATTCCATGCGGTCGAGATGTTTTGTCGGCGCAACACCAATGGCTATTCTGTTTGGCCAGAACGGTGGTATGCTGATTGAATCGAGAATCTCCACAGTGGCCCGTTTGGGATGTGCCTCTTTAAGACGACATGTGAATCGACGGCCTTTGCCGTCGATTACTTCTATTATATCGCCAGGCGATTTCCGCAAAACTTTCACGCAGTGTTGTGAATCGCTTTCCGGCAATGTGTGGGTGGTTGCTATATCTGGGGCATAAAACTGTATCATCCCTGAAAGTTTTGATTAGAATAGATGGGGAGATGGAATCATATGGTTTCCGCAACCTCGGCTTCGGTTATCTCAGCTTTGGCAGCGGTTTCGTCGGAAACCTTGTCGTGCTTGTCATGGAAGAGGAAAATGAACAATATTCCGACAACGAGAGCATATGCAGCAAAAATATACCAGCATATGCGCCATCCTGCGAGTTGGGCTTCAGGAGATGCCAGTGGATTTACGAAATGGTTGACAATCAGCATAGCCCCGATTGTGCCTATCGTTGCGCCCAATCCGTTGGTCATAATCATGAATAATCCCTGGGCGCTGCTGCGGATTGAAGAGGAGGTCATCTTATCTACGTATAGTCCGCCAGACACATTGAAGAAATCGAATGCGATGCCGTAGACGATACAAGAGGCGATAAACAACCATAAGCCTTCAGAAGGGTTGCCGAGTCCGAAGAATCCGAACCGGAATACCCATGCGAACATAGACATCAACATAACACCTTTAATGCCGAATCGTTTGAGGCATATGGGTATGAGCAATATGCAGAGGGTTTCGCTGATTTGCGACAGGGATATTAGGGCGTTTGCGTTTTGTGCAGCCCATGCATCTTTGAATGAATCGATGTTGATGAAGCTGGTTATATAGGGATTGGCATAACCATTTGTAATCTGAAGTGAAACGCCGAGTAACATGCTGAATAGGAAAAATACGGCCATGCGCTTCTGCTGGAACAGTTTGAATGCACGCAGACCTAAGGTATCGACAAGTGAACTTCCCTGTGCGACTTTATTGGTGGGGCATTTAGGCATTGTCAGAGCGTAGAAAGTCAGTATTAGGCTGAAGGCCGCCGATGCGAACAACTGCATATATGAGGCCTGGAACTTGGCGTCGGAAGGGCCTGCGAAATTCACGAATAGCATGGCGCATATGAATCCGATAGTGCCCCATATGCGGATTGGAGGGAAGTCTTTCATGGTATCCATTCGGGCCTTTGTCAAGGCATTGAATGCGACTGAGTTCGCCAGGCCGATTGTAGGCATGAAGAATGCTACCGATATGGTGTAGAGTGTGAAGAGGGGTGCGAAGCTGATTTCTGTGGCTGTCATGCAATAGACCCCAGCGGCAGCCATGAAAAATCCGGCGATCAGATGGGAGAGGCTTAACATACGTTGTGCCTGAATCCATCGGTCTGCGATTATGCCTATCAGCGATGGCATAATCAGCGACACTATGCCTTGCACGGCATAGAACCATCCGATTTGTTCTTGCAGCCCGTTGCGGGCAAGAAAATTACCGAGTGATGTGAGATAGGCTCCCCATACGGCAAATTCCATGAAATTCATCACTGAAAGGCGTATTTTCAGACTTTTCATTGTTTTTTAGGTGTTAGTTTGTTGTAGGTTTGAGTGGTAAGAAGGTATTTGTTTTGTCGGGGGCAACCTTAGTTCTTAAATTTTGTGGAATATGGACTGGGCTACCGCTTTTTCGACGACAATATGGATTTGACACGGGCCGCCTCTTCATATTCTTCGTTCTCGATATGTTTGTTGAGAAGCCGTTCAAGTTCCTCAACTGAGAGATTCTCGAGGTCAGGTTCTTTAAAACTTTCTTCAATCTCTTCATCTGTCGGAAGTTCTGGAGCGTCGGCTTCTTTTATCTCCATTATGAAGCCTGTTTCTTCAAGGATTTCCGGGGTTGTGAAAATAGGCGTGTGTGTGCGCATGGCAATGGCTATTGCATCAGATGTGCGGGCATCGAGCTTTACTTCAACCCCGTTTTTATCCTCAAACGTAAGCTCTGATGAAAAAATCCCATCCTCGAATTTGTGGATGAATACATCTTTGAGCACCACGCCATAAGCCTGCGCCAGCGATGCGAAGAGGTCGTGGGTCATAGGCCGTGGCGGGATTATACCTTCCATTTTAATGGCTATCGACTGGGCTTCAGCAGCGCCGACGACTACAGGAATCCGATATGGCCCGTCAATTTGGGCGAGAATCAGCGCATACGCTCCGGATTGTATCTGGCTGTAGGATATGCCAAGTACCCGTAATTTTATTCGTTGCGACGGGTTTAATCCACTGCTTTCTTCCATTTTTTCCTATGAGTTATTGTGAGAGAGTTAGTTTATAACCACATTGCGTCCGGTAATTATACCGCTGCCATAGCAGATTTCGCTTTTGCTGTCATATATTACCCCGAACTGGCCTGGCGCAATCCCTTGTATTTTTTCAGAGGACTCAATGATGAATTCTTTTTCACTGACCTGTGAGATTCTTGCCGGGGTGAATGCCGGGGTGTGGCGGTTCTTGAATGTGATTTCTACCGATCTGGCTCCTTCAGCCCATGGATTGCCGGATATGAAGTGCATCTCATCAAGATGGATTGTTTTTCCGTATTGTTTCTCACAATCATAACCGTTACTTACATAAACAACGTTGTCGTGTATGTTTTTCTTTACGACATACCATGGCCCACCGCTCAGGCCGAGTCCTTTGCGTTGGCCAATTGTATGGAACCAGTAACCCCGGTGTTCGCCGAGTTTTCGTCCGGTTTCGATTTCGATGATAGGTCCGGGCTTTTCTCCGAGATGCCTTCTGATGAAATCGTTGTAATTTATTTTACCGAGAAAACAGATTCCCTGGCTGTCTTTGCGGAATGCATTTGGCATCCTGGTGTCAGCAGCTATTCTGCGGACTTCGGATTTAGGCAGTCTGCCGAGAGGGAATGTCAGGTGGCAAAGCTGGTCATATGATATCCTGGCAAGGAAGTCTGTCTGGTCTTTGACCGGATCAACGGCGGTTGAGAGGTATACTGTATTGCCTTTTTGAGTTGTTGATGCGTAATGGCCTGTGGCGGTTTTGTCGAATTCATGCCCCCAACGTTGCTCGAAGTATCCGAATTTAATCATCTTGTTGCACATTATGTCGGGGTTGGGTGTCAACCCTTCGCGTACGGTGTGCAAGGCATATTCCATCACATTATCCCAATACTCCTGGTGTAGTGACACCACGTCAAACGGAAGATTGAATCGGCGCGATATTAAGCTGCACATTTCAATGTCTTCTTCAGCCGAGCAGTCTCCCTCATCTGTGTCAAGGCCTATTCGTATGTAGAAAAGGTGCACGTCGTGCCCTTGCTCAAGAAGCTGATGCACGGCTACGGCACTGTCGACGCCACCTGAAATCAATGTTGCGATTCTCATCGGGTTAATTACTGTATATGATCCATCTTGTTTTTGACTACTCTGAAAGCCTCCAGAAGGCTGTCGATGTCGAATGTTTTGGAGAGGATTTCATGTTTACCGTTGAGATAGTAGATTACCGGAGGATTACGCATATCATACATTTCGTCGACTTCCGGTGCGGCTCCGACAATCCATTTCTTGTTATAGACTGATGTACGGTCAACCCATTCGTCGGTCATTTCGCCAGGATAAATGCTGACGACTTTCAGCAGTTGACGGTCAATAAGATCGTTGAGGTTGTAATCGGCCGCGAGCCTCACACGAGCGAGTTCACATTCATCGCAATCTGGGTCGTTGAAAAAGAGCAGCACATACATACCTGCCGGTATGTCGCTTAACCTGCCTTTTGACCCATCGGGGGCAGTCCATTCAAAATCAGGCGCTGTCATTCCCACTTGTGATTGCGATAGGGAATTGGCCTGGTATTCAAATCGTGCCTTTTCAGCTTTTGGCACTTTCCGGTTTTCTACAACCGCTTTTGCGAAGGGCAGGTAGCATTCGTCACAGACAATGCGTGCCGTGTCAGCATAAAACGCTCCCTCTGCCATCTCTGCAAGTGCCACAAGGTTCTTCGGATTCTTTCCGACCTCTTTAATCAGGTTGTCGATGGATTTGTGGACTATTTCTGCATCGGCATATGGCATGAAGGTGGCGTAGTCGTTGAATGCCTGTTGCATTTTTTGCTTTGAAGAAAATGCGGATTTCAGGTTACACCTTTTCCAGAAATTATCGATGAAAAAATTAGACCGTTCTGTAAGTGTCTCAAGATTCTCAGGAACAGTGGGGTAGGGGAAGAACGTGGACTGCACTTCGCTTTGGGCATATCCACCCAGCGATGTGCATAAAAATGTTATACCCCCCAATATGGTGTTACGTATGGTTTTCATGTCGGTATATTCTTATGCAAAGATAATTAATGACCGCAGGTTGTGCAAATTTGCCAAAGGGGATTAAGGATATTTTGGAAAAAACATTATGGCATGAGATTTGTTAATTAGTATAGATGAGAGGGATGTGGGTGGGGTATTATTATTTGAATATAATTAAAACTACATATATGAATTTCAACAGTTTCACTATTAAGTCGCAGGAAGCGATTCAGAAGGCGTTGGAATATACCCGCGATGCCGGTCAGCAGCAGATTGAGCCGGTGCATCTTCTAAAGGGTGTTTTCACTGAGGGGGAATCGCTGGTTAAATTCATTTTCCAGAAAGTGGGTGCCAATTTGGCAGTCGTGACATCGCAGGCAGACAGGGAAATTTCTTTGTTGCCGAAGGTGTCGGGGGGAGAACCTTATCTAAGCCGCACATCTAATGATGTTTTGCAAAAGGCGCTTGATATCGCTAAAAAACAGGGCGATGAATATGTGACCCTTGAAGCCATGTTGATGGCCCTGTTCTCGATAAATTCAGCGGCCTCCACCATTCTTAAAGATGCCGGATTGAGTGAGAGGGAGCTGAAAAGTGCCGTAGATGAACTTCGTAAGGGGAAAAAGGCCACCGATCAAGGCGCGGAAGAAACGTATAATTCGCTTAATAAATATGCCATAAATCTCAATGAACGCGCGCGTTCAGGCAAACTCGACCCTGTGATAGGGCGGGATGACGAGATTCGTCGTGTGCTTCAGATTCTGAGCCGCCGCACAAAGAACAATCCGATGCTTATCGGCGAACCAGGTACGGGTAAGACTGCCATTGCCGAGGGGTTGGCACAGCGAATCGTGCGTGGCGATGTGCCTGAGAACCTGCGCTCGAAACAGATTTTCTCGCTTGACATGGGCGCATTGGTGGCCGGAGCGAAATATAAGGGTGAATTTGAGGAAAGGCTTAAGGCTATAGTGAATGAGGTGACCCAAAGCGACGGAGAAATTATTCTATTTATTGATGAAATCCATACTCTTGTCGGCGCCGGTAAGGGTGAGGGGGCTATGGATGCCGCCAATATTCTGAAGCCGGCATTGGCACGTGGAGAACTGAGAAGCATAGGCGCCACCACGCTCGACGAATACCAGAAATATTTCGAGAAGGATAAGGCTCTTGAGCGCCGTTTCCAGAAGGTGATGGTTAATGAACCTGATGAGATGAGTGCCATAGCTATTCTGCGCGGTCTTAAGGAACGTTATGAGAACCATCACAAAGTGCGCATCCGTGACGAAGCGATTATTGCCGCCGTGCAGTTGTCGGAGAGGTATATAACCGACAGGTTTTTGCCTGACAAAGCGATAGATCTTGTTGACGAGGCCGCCTCGAAATTGAGACTGGAAATAGACTCTGTGCCGCAGGCGCTTGATGAGATTTCGCGCATGATTGCACAGAAAGAGATTGAACGCGAGGCCATAAAACGTGAAGGCGACAAGGAGAAGGTGCGTGAGATTGAGAAAGATCTGGCACAGCTCCGCGAAGAAGAGAAAGAGTTTACTGCAAAGTGGAAGGCTGAGAAGGAACTAATCAACCGTATCCAGCAGAATAAGATTGATATTGAACAATTAAATTTCGACGCAGACAGGGCAGAGCGTGAGGGCGATTATGCTAAAGTGGCAGAAATCCGTTATTCACGTGTGCAGGAGAAAGAAAACGAGAACACACGGATTCAGGATCAGCTCAAAGCCATGCAAGGCGAGAAAGCCTTGATTAAAGAGGAGGTGGATGCTGAGGATATTGCCGATGTAGTGTCGCGCTGGACTGGCATACCCGTCAACAAAATGGTGCAGAGCGAGAAAGAGAAACTGCTCCATCTTGAAGAGGAATTGCATGAGCGTGTTATAGGCCAGGATGAGGCAATCAGGGCGATAGCAGATGCTGTGCGTCGCAGTCGTGCGGGATTGAATGATCCGCGCAGACCTATAGGCTCGTTCATTTTCCTTGGTACTACCGGCGTTGGTAAGACTGAGCTTGCCAAAGCGTTGGCCGAGTATCTGTTTGACGACGAGAATATGATGACCAGAATTGACATGAGTGAGTATCAGGAGAAGCACGCGGTGTCAAGGCTTGTCGGAGCGCCTCCGGGATATGTCGGATATGATGAAGGTGGCCAGTTGACTGAGGCTGTAAGGCGTAAGCCTTATTCGGTGGTGTTGTTTGATGAGATTGAGAAGGCGCATCCTGATGTGTTCAATATCTTGCTTCAAGTACTCGATGACGGCCGTCTGACCGACAACAAGGGGCGTATGGTCAACTTCAAGAACACTATTATCATCATGACCTCAAATATGGGTTCATCTGTTATTCGCGACAATTTTGCCAAGATGACTTCTGAAAACAAAGACGAGGTTGTTGAGAAAACCAAGCAGGAGGTGCTTGAGATGCTTAAACAGACTATAAGGCCTGAATTTCTCAATCGTATTGATGAAACGATTATGTTCACACCCCTGAATGAGGCAGAGATTGAGGAGATTGTAGGTTTGCAGGTGAAGAGTGTCAAAAATATGCTTGCTGTAAATGGTATTACCCTTGAGGTTACGCCTGCGGCATTGAAGTTCCTTGCTGAAGAGGGTTATGATCCCGAATTCGGTGCGCGTCCGGTCAAGAGGGTTATCCACCGTCTGGTGCTTAACCGCTTGTCGAAAGACATATTGTCGCAAAGTGTAGATAAAGAAAAACCTATTATCATCGATGTGGCTGATGATGACCTGGTTTTTAAGAATTAAAGCATTTACTTTTACGAAAATTAATTATTAACAACTTTTTCATTGTCGGGAGTTTGTGGATGCAATAAATTTCCGGCAATGAAAATCCAAAATTCAAAAAGGGATATGAAGAAATATTTTTACTACATTCTGCTCCTGCTGCCATTGGCAATGGTGGCAACTGCATGTGATGACGACGATGACAACAAGGTGCCTGATGTGAGTGTTAATGCCACTATCTCCGGGGGAGTGTTTTATGAGGATGAAATCTATGTTGTGCAGGGTGAGGAGCTGAAAATCGACGCTCTGTCGCTTGTGAACCGTACGAAGAAAGATGGCGCTATGGGCGCAGTTACCTATTATTGGGATAATTATCTGATTGGTACGAATATTACCCAGCCGTTCAGCCTCACTGTCAACACCGCTGACCAACCGGTAGGGCGTCACCTTCTGCAGGCCCAGATGCCTATTTATGTTGTTGATTACCCGATTTGCTGGGGCTATATACAGTATTATGTGAATATAGTTGAAACTGCCGACGAACTCCCAGGCGACGGCAACGTGACCTCAAAAGTAGTCGATGGAATCATAAAAACCAAAGAATAACCGTTTAGGCAAGTTGCAGACTTGCGGTTTAAGAACACTCTTTCATAAAAGGAGGGTGTGTCATAATGGCTCATCTGGGTCGTCGCCCGAGGGCTTCGGGTTCGGTCATTGACCTTAGTCAACTCCCTTCACCCTCACCCTCAGGCTCCTACCATCTGAACCATTCTGACAGCACCCTCTCCATCCGGATGCAAAAAAGGCGTTGGTCGAATTTCGACACAGCGCCTTTTGTTGCAATAATGCCTATAAATAGCCGTTTATTTAGATGGAGTGTGTTTTGATAATGGATATATGAAGGTTGTAACGTTAACGGAAGATGTATTCAAGAATTGTTGCAGACAATTAGCGGATATCATATATGAAGATGGCTTTTCCTATGATTGTATGGTTGGGATTGCTAATGGTGGGGTATATGTCGCACGCGAGATGGCAGGTGGGGCTGGCGTCCCATTGTATTATGTGAAACTGCAACGCCGCACAACCGGATTGAAAAACAAGGTTCTACGGAAGATTATATGCAAACTTCCATTGATTATGAGCAACAGGCTTAGGATAATAGAATCCCATGTCCTAGGGTGCATATCGTGTTTATCCGGACATAAGACTAAAAAGGTAGAGATTACTACTGAATTAAAGGATGCTATTTGCAATGGGGCAAAAAATGTGCTATTGGTGGATGACGCAGTGGATAGTGGTCAAACACTTCAGAGTGTAAAAGCTGCTATTGAAGGTATTTGTCCGCATATAACAGTCAGAACTGCTGTGATTACGGTTACCAGAGAGAATGCCTTGGGATTGGCCGACTACAGATTGTTCCAGGATTGCACTATAGTTAGATTCCCATGGTCACTCGACGCTTGACAGTATGAAAAAAAATGCGGTGGTAATTGATCTGGATGGCACATTGGTGGCGTGTAATTCATTCGTGAAATACGTGGGCTGGATTGGGCGAAAGCATATCCAGGTATGGGTGATTGTTCTATTACGTAAGCTACGGCTGATATCACATAGTGTGGCAAAGCAGCGTGTTATGGCATTAGAAGTCTCTGATGAAGAGATAGATAGGTTCGTCGATTTTTTGACGGGGTACACACGTCGCGAATTGTTAGAGAGTTACCAAAATGGTGATAATATGATTGTTCTTGCAACTGCTGCTCCGGATATTTATGCAATCCGCTTTGCAAACAAACTTGGTATCAATTATGTGTGTGCAACAACTAAAGATGGCCAGGAAAACAAAGGAGTTGTTAAGTTGGAGGGTGTCCAAAAGCTTCTTGCTGACGAAAATCTTATATTGTCGGCTGTTATAACTGACCATGAAGATGATTTGCCATTATTGCAATTCAATCGGCATGGTGAGAATATACTTGTATATCCGAAGCAATCAACGGTTGAAAAACTGGATGAAAACAGTGTTGAATATTCATTGTTTCTCGGAAAGTTCGAGCCAGCGTAGTTCTTTGATGTCGAGGAGGTCTTTGAGCTGGTTATAGCGCAGGGATTTTGCTTCGATGTCGGTTAATTGTTCTCCGGAGGCGAATGCGGTTTCGAGCATTGCTTTTTCGGTGGAAAGCTCATCTATCTCAACGGTCAGTTCCTCCAGTTCTTTCCGTTCCTTAAATGACAGTTTTGCGGGACGGTCTGCTTTGTCTTTCTCAGTGCCGTTTTTCTTCGTTTTCTCAGTTATTCTGGCCTTTTCGTTTGCGTTTTGGGTCGCCATGTCTTGTTGCCATTTCCGATAGTCGGAATAGTTGCCGGGGAAATCTTTTACAACGCCGTTGCCTTCGAGCACAAACAGATGGTCGACAATATTGTCGAGAAAATAACGGTCGTGTGATATTATTATGGCACATCCCTTGAAATCAGAGAGATATTCTTCTAATAGTCCGAGGGTGATAATGTCGAGATCATTGGTCGGCTCGTCAAGTATAAGGAAGTTGGGAGAGCGCATCAAAACAGCCGCCAAATGTAGTCTGCAACGTTCTCCACCGCTCAGTTTTGCAATGTGTTTTTGCTGGTCGGCCGGAGAGAAGAGGAAGTGCTGCAGGAATTGGGATGGTGAGAGATGTTGTGAGCCGTCATTTATCACTACATTTTCTGCAATTTCAGTTATGGCGTCGATGACTTTCTTGGCTGGGTCGAATGAGATGCCGTCTTGGCTGTAATACCCGAACTTTACGGTTTCTCCGACATCCCATTTTCCGGAATCGGAAGGAACCAGTCCCTGCAGCATTTTTATGAAGGTTGATTTTCCGACTCCGTTTGTTCCGATTATTCCCAGTTTCTCATAACGTGAGAACACATAGTTGAAATCGTTGAGGATAATCTTGTCGCCATATCGTTTTGAGATGTGTGATGCCTCGAAAATTTTTGAACCGATGTATGAAGATTTTACCGATAGGTTAACGTTTCTCTCACGAAGGTCTATGGCCGCACGTTTTTTCAGGTCGTAGAAAGCGTCGATGCGGAATTTGGCTTTGCCGGCGCGGGCCTGAGGCTGGCGGTTCATCCACTCCTGCTCGCGGCGCAAAGTGTTTTTGACTTTAGCCAACTCGGCCGTCATTGCTTCGATTCTTTCGCTGCGACGGCGCAGGTAATTATCATAATTGCCATCATAGAAAAACGCCTGTTCATGATCGAGCTCGATTATTTTGCTGCATATGCGGTCGAGAAAATACCGGTCATGTGTGACCATCAGTATGGTCATCTTCGACTGTGACAGATAGCTTTCAAGCCATTCTATAGAGGATATGTCGAGGTGGTTTGTCGGTTCATCAAGGATAAGCAGGTCGGGATTTTCCAATATGATCTTAGCCAGTGCTACCCGTTTTTTCTGTCCGCCTGAAAGCACACTGACCGGCATTGAGAAATCGGGTATGCCAAGTTGCGACAGCATCTGTTTCAGGCGGTCTTCATAGTCCCATGCCTGAGATGCATCCATCAGTTCTGTTGCGTGTGCGATTTTGTTTATGTCGCCAGATTGCAATGCCGCTTCATAAGATTCTATGGCAATGATAATAGGTCCGCTGTCGCCGATGCATGTCTGTAGAACAGAAAGGTTGTTGTCGAGATGTGGGGTCTGCTCCAAAAATCCGACTTTAAGGTCATTGCGGAATATGACAGACCCGCTATCAGCGCTCTCTGTGCCGGCTATACACCTCAACAGGGTTGTTTTGCCCATTCCGTTTTTTGCAATAAGTCCGATTTTGTCGCCTTCGTTGATTCCAAAGGTGATATCGGCGAAGAGCATACGGTCTCCGTAGCTTTTTGTCAGGTTCTCAATCTGCAGGTAACTGGCCATATAAATGCGGTTTCAATTGCAAAGGTAAGAAAATTGTGCATATGGTCTGTCAAAAAAGTGAAACTTCCGATATTGCCGATTGCCGACAAATTACTACCTTTGCAGCGACCGAAACAAACAATAGGACATTTAGAAAATGATTAATCGAATTTTGATACGGATAAAGGTTGTGCAGATGCTCTATTCTTATCTGCTGACCCGTAATGAATTCCAGCTACAACAGGCTCCGGTTGCCAAAAGCCGCGACAGCAAATATGCCTACTCAACCTATCTGAATATCCTGCTGCTTGTCATGGAACTGTCGGGCTATAGGGTGGATAACGCACGCAGACGCAACCCGATGGAGGCTTTGGGTGATGCCAATATGCTTTCGGGTAATAAACTAGCCCAGGCATTGGCTTCCAATATCGACATTCGCGACATTATAGCGAAAGGGGGCACTGGTATAGAATTGTTTGATGACACGCTTCTGCGTCTTTATAGTCTGATAACAAAATCGGCGGCATATAGTGATTATCGTAAGAAAAAACGCCATGACCTTGAGGAGGATGTGCAGTTCTGGTGCGTGATTATCAACACTGTCATAGCAACGAATCCGTTGGTGATTGAGGCTGCCCGTGGCAATGAAGAATTCACATTGGCCGGTTTCCAAAAGGGTGTAGAGATGGCTGTTGCAACTCTGAACGACTATCAAGATACCCAAACGTCGTTTGCCAGGGCAAAACAGTCGCTGAATGAATCGCTTGAGAAGGCGTATGAACTTTATCATGCCCTTCTGATTCTTCCGGTATATATAACGGACATGGAGAATGAGCGTATAGAGGCCGCAAAAACGAAGTATTGTCCTACCGACTATGAGCTAAATCCAAACATGAGATTCGTTGAGAATGCCTATGTTGATGCAATCAGACATAATCCTGATATGGAGGCATATCTGAAGAAGCATCCTTTCTCATGGGAGTCGGATTATTATATGCTTAAGGAGCTGCTTGATAAAATCAAGGCTTCTGAAGCATATAAAGAATATATGGATGAAGAGACCACCGATTTTGCCCGTGATTGTGAATTGTGGCGCACATTGTTGCGCACGGTGGTGTTCCCATCCGATGCCTTGGCAGAGGCTATGGAGGCACGCTCGGTTTACTGGAACGACGACCTTGCCATTATGGGGACGTTTGTGTTGAAGTCAATCAAACATTTCGCTGCATCCGGACGGGTCGACACGTCATTGCTGCCAATTTATAAGGATGATGAGGATGCCAAATTCGGGCCGGAACTGTTCTTGACTGCTATTAAAGAACGAGATACCTATAAGTCTTACATAGAAAAATTCATCAATGACAGTTCGTGGGATCCTGAACGTCTGGCATTCATGGATATCGTTATTCTTATAACTGCAATCACAGAATTGTTGAAATTTCCAGCAATTCCTATGGCGGTGACCATGAACGAATATGTGGAGATTGCCAATTACTATAGCACTCAACGTAGCGGACAATTTATCAACGGCGTGCTTTTTTCCATTGCGAATTACCTTAGGGAAGAGGGCAGACTGGCAAAATAAATCAGCCGGTTTGAACGTTGTCTCTATTAAAGGCCATGGTATCGGCTATGTCTTGAAACAATAACCATTTAAAACAACGCAAAAAGAATGTTACAGCAACTTATTCCCCTCCAGGCTCAGGCTGGTGGAGGTATTTCCGGAATTGTCATGATTGTGGTTCTGATCGCAATCTTCTATTTCATGATGATTCGTCCACAACAAAAGAAACAAAAAGAAATCCGTAAATTCCGTGAAGGCCTTCAGAAGGGTGACAGTATCATTACCGCAGGTGGTATTTATGGGAAAATCAAAGAAATCAAGGAAAACGTTTTTATAATCTCGATTGCCGACGGGGTGTCGATTAAGATTGACAAAGGTTCTGTGTATCCTTCGGCTGCTGATGCTGCTGCAGACACAGAGTCGAAAAAGGCATAAGTGAGATAATCCTTGTAAGATTGGATTTCAGAGGATTATATATAAGAATGAGAGAAAGGTTACGCTCTGGGGAAGGGCGTAACATTCTCTCCTTTTTTGTTTTTTTGGCAATATCAACAGTTTTCTGGTTTCTGTTGGCATTAAACGATGATGTGCAGAAAAACTATGTGCTGCCCGTGACTATTGAATCCTTCCCTGAAAATGCGACTATATTATCGGGTTATAACCCTACGTTGAATGTAACTATTAAAGATAAGGGGTCGTCGTTGATGCAGGTGGCGTGGGGTAATTCCCCTTCGATGAAAATCAATTTCGAGAATTTCACACGCTTGAATGACAGTGTGCTCCTTCTTAGTTCTGCCCAGCTGAATTCAGCTGTCAGGAATATATTCGGCATGGGGTCGACGGTGGTCACCATGCGTCCTGATTCGTTAAAACTGATATATACCACCAATCCCGGAGTGAAAGTGCCTCTGGTGATTAAAAGCAGCATCCGAACATTGCCGCAATATGCATATGCCGGCCATCCGATATGTGACATTGACTCTGTGGTGTTATATTCCAATTCATCGCGACGTTACGATATCCATTCTATCTCAACCAAACCAATAGATCTTGTCAATCTGACCGATACCTCTTCTGTTGAGACTGCTTTGGATGTGCCTGCCGGAATGAGGGTTATTCCGTCGTCGGTTAAAGTCACATTCCCGGTTGAGCCTTTGGTTGCAAAAAGACGATCAGTGGCGATAACGGCTGTTAATGTTCCTGCATGGCGTAAACTGGTTACCTTCCCGTCGATGGTTGAAGTTTCGTATTTATTGCCTAAAAGCATGTATAATAAGGATAATGTGGCAATTAAGGCGACGGTTGATTATAATATGATTCGTCCGGATGTTAAATCACTTAATGTGGGCATCTCAAAGTTGCCTACATATTTTAAAAGCATCAGTGTTAATCCTCAACAGGTGGAATTTGTAATTGAGGATGCTGAGTAACAATTAAACGCTATGGTTACGGCTGTTTCAGGTGGTATAGGATGTGGCAAGTCGGTAGTATGCCGAATCCTTCAGACGTTGGGATATGAAGTGTATGATTGCGACAGCCGTGCGAAGGCCATAATGGATGCTGACGCCGGAATCAAATTGTTGATTGCCGAAGAGATAAGCCGGGATGTAATTGTGGAGTTGGAATGCGGATTCCAACAGATTAACCGCAAACGGTTGGCTGAAATTGTGTTTAATGATGAAGCGGCATTATCTAAGTTAAATGCTATTGTTCATTCTGCAGTAAGAGCTGATATCGGCAAATGGATATGTAATCATCTGACAACAGAGACTGTTGAAAGGCCTCATCTGTTTATAGAGACTGCGATTCTGATGGAAAGCGGTCTTGATAAAATGGTCGACGATGTGTGGGAAGTATGTGCTCCTGAAAACCTTAGGATTGAACGTGCCATGAAACGTGATAATGCTTCGCGACATCAGATTGAGGCCAGAATCCGTAACCAACAGCCTCTTTGTTATGATGAAGAATTAGTTCCTGACATCCCGGTCAATATCATAACAAACGATGATAGGCATCCTGTTTTGCCACGGATATTGGAATTGCTTGATTATTCCATACCTATGATGTTATAATCATCTGAGTCATTTACTACCGGTAGTTTCATGCGCATTTTTTGAAGGTCGTCTTTTGAAAATTCAGCATATATGAAACCGGAAGCTGCGTTTTTTCTGTCACTTACAGATGAGGAGGTCTCAGACGTGCCTGGGGCTAACATACGTCCCAGCGGGTCGAAGATATACGACATGCCGTCATAATTGCCGTAATCATCGTTTCCTGAACGGTTGGCTCCAACAAATATTGCTTGGTTCTCAATTGCCCTGGCAATCAGGAGGTGTTTCCATGCATAGCCTCTGGCAGATGGCCAGTTGGCCGGTACGAGCATGAGGTCATATTGATGTTTGCGGTTGCGGCACCATATGGGGAATCTCAAATCGTAGCATACAATCATGGATATGTTCCATCCTCGAAACCTGATCACCTGAGGGAGTGCATTTCCAGGGGTGAACAGTTTGCTTTCAGGACTCAGGCAGAATAAGTGTCGTTTGTCGTAGAACGAAGCTTCTCCCGATGGCTCGATGAAAAATCCTCGGTTATATGTGTTTCTCCCTTCCTTTGTTTGAAAGCTTCCGGCAATGGCGATGTTAAACCTTGAACTCCAGCCTTTAACGGCAGCTATGGTTGCATCAGCAAATGAGGAGGCTTGGTCTAAAAGAATGGGATCTTGGATGAAACCGGTTGTGAACATTTCAGGTAGCACCAAGATATCGGTATCCTGTTTTAGTTGCGGCAGCCTTTCGGCTACTGCCATGAGGTTTTTCTCACAATCACACCATACAATGTCGAGAGGGAGGATGGCTATCTTTATTGTTGAGTTCACGTTTATGGAATGTATTGATAATCAAATCAGTTGACTCAAGATGTTTAATCAAGGCCGGTGGTGAATTTTTCGGGGTATTTTCCACAATAAGGTCTGTAGAATGTCTTGATTGCCAACATATCATTGCCTATGTCTCCGGTAGGGATGAATATATCATTCACCATTATGTTCTTGTTGGAAAAGTCGAGCACTCCAAGTGCAATAGGTACAGCGGCCTCATTGGCAATGCGCAAAAATCCGGTATGCCAGTTCTCAACCCGTTTGCGTGTTCCCTCGGGCGTTATGGCCAATGTCAGTTTCGGTTCCCGCCGGAATTTATCTACTATGGCTTCTACCAGTGAGATTCGTTTGTTTTTCCGTTCTACAGGAATTCCGCCGATGGCCCGGAACAGGCATCCTAACGGGAAGAAGAACCAAGATGACTTCATCAGGAACCCGGCTTTGCGGCCGACCGACCTAATAGCCAGCTCGCCGAGGATAAAATCCCAGTTTGACGTGTGTGGAGCCACGCATATGATGCATTTCGGATAGTCGGGCACAGTAATGTTAACCGACCATCCGAATGCTTTAAGTATTCTTCCAGCGAAATTCATATTCGCGTATTGATGTTAAGTTGCTGTTACCTCAAGCCTTTTTGTTGGCATCTTTCACTTCTTGCGGGAGGGCGCCGTTCATCTCTTTCACAACGTCTTGCATGTGGTTGTTGAATTTTTCGCGGAAAGAGTCATAGGCCTTTTTGAAATATGCTTTTTTTGCCTTGTGGTAGTCGTGCCTGTTGTTGAAATCTGATGGTGTTTTGTCGAATGAGAACGATATTCTGTTGAGTGCGTTCTCCTGCAATGTAGCAATCTTGCCAACTATGCCATACATTTCATTGGCGTCGACTCCTTTCACGTAGTCGGCGGCGAACATGCATTCAGTGGCCAAATCTTCGCATATCAGTTTAACTTTTTTCTTTAAATCACGTTTGTTTGCCATAATTGTTATGTTTTAGTTGTTAATAATGCGGTGAAGGGCGCTAAGGGTGGCCGGTATTTTAATAATCTTCATCTGCCTATTGAATTCTGTTTCAAGTTCCCGTGGCATTATCGGTGCAGCGCCGGTCACTTTATTGACAATGGCTGCGTTTTTTGCAGGATGGGCGCTTGCTAAGGCTATGCCGATTTCATCTGCGTTTACATGTCGGTTCACTGCTCTGAGTGCAGTTGCCCCTTGTGGGTCTATATGATAGGAATGTGCATTCCATGTCTCTTTCATGGTTGAAGCTATTTCTTCATCGCTGTAAGAATAACCTTCAACATCATGCCTGAGCAATGACAAGTTGCCCCCGTAAAGATCGATAATCCGGGCTATGTTCGACGGATTCCCTACATCCATTGCGCGAGCAAGTGTTATAAGAGCTTTTTGCGGAGTGAATCCTCCGGTTTTCAGGAATTCAACAAACACATCGTTGGCATTGTTTGCCGCAATAAACCGTTTTACAGGCAATCCCATTTTTTTTGCCATGAGTGCCGCGCAAAAACTGCCTAAATTGCCACATGGAATGGAGATGACAACTTTTGCATCAATTCCATGGATGTTTATGGCCTGTGCATAGGCATGGAAGAAATAGACCATCGATGGTAGTTCGCGCGCCAGGTTGATTGAGTTGCCCGATGTCAGCTTGCCGCCACGGGATATAGCATCATTAAGAAGGGCTTCTTTGACCAGAGCCTGGCATTCGTCGAAAGATCCGTCGACTTCTATGGCTCTTACATTCCTTAATGTGGCGAACTGGGAAATCTGTTGCGTGGTCAATTCTCCTCGCGGGAACAACACATTTACGGTGGTTGATGAAGCCCTTTGGAATGCATTGGCTACAGCACCTCCGCTGTCGCCTGAACTGGCAAGGATGATTTCACGATGTCCACTGCCTTGAGAGACGATGACAGGAAGCAGGTGGGCCATGAATCTTGCGCCAACGTCTTTAAAAGATAGTGTAGGGCCGTTAAAAAGTTCGAGCACATAGATGTTGTCTCTGATCTGTCGCAATGGAATGCTGAAGTTCAGTGACTCATCCACGATTTTTTTTATGGACGATGAAGAGAGTATTTCGCCGAATAATGTGTTGGAAATGACATATGCGATTTCTTTCAGCGACATTTCGGCTATGTTTTTGAAAAATGCCTGTGGAAGGCGTGGTAATGTGTCGGGCATATACAGACCCCCGTCAGGAGCCAGACCGTTTGCAATGCCTTCAGCAAATGATGCTTTGGGAGATTTGCCGTTAGTGCTGTGAAGTATCATATCCTTTTTGCAATGCTGCCTCGGCATATCTGAATTGGGGTTGTGATATGCGGGAGCATTAGCAAAGTTACAAATTTTATTCCATTATTCGCTGCATAACCGTATGTTATAAATCATAAAACATATTTGCCGGCAACTTTTTTGGTCTGTAGAAATAATGACGGCGGCATGTTTGTCTGCACATGCCGCCGTTGTTTTGTGGTTACACATCGGGTGTTTAGAACTCGCTCGAAAAATGGAATGAGATTTTGGGAAAGTCTGCCTTGGCCATCTGGAGCACGTAGTTTGAATCGGCCAAAAAGACATCCCTGCCATATGTGTCGGTGGCCATGAACTGGTGTTTCCGTTTCTTGAATGCAGCAAGTGCCTCCTGGTCATCGCTCTCAATCCAACAGGCCTTGTAGAGTGAAATCGGTTCCCACCGGCATTGCGCCCCATATTCGTGAAGCAGCCTGTATTGAATCACTTCAAATTGCAGTTGACCCACGGTGCCGATGATTTTCCTGCCGTTAAATTGGTTGACGAATAGCTGTGCCACACCTTCGTCCATAAGTTGGCGCACACCCTTGTCGAGTTGCTTGGCTTTCATCGGGTCGGTGTTCTCGATATACTTGAACATTTCGGGAGAGAAAGATGGGAGGCCTTTGAAGTGTATTGTTTCTCCGGAGGTCAGGGTATCTCCGATTTTGAAATTGCCTGTATCGGGGATACCAACGATGTCGCCGGGATAGGCCTCGTCTACAATGCTTTTTTTCTGTGCCATGAAGGCTGTAGGTGCGGCAAACCGCATCATTTTCCCGCTGCGGATATGTTTGTAGTTGACGTTACGCTCGAATTTGCCTGAGCAGACTTTGACAAATGCTATGCATGAGCGGTGGTTGGGATCCATGTTTGCATGGATTTTGAATACGAATCCGCTGAATTGATCTTCGTTGGGCTCTATGGTGCGTTCTTCTGCAACCACAGGTTTGGGTTGAGGGGCAATTTTGACAAAACAGTCGAGAAGCTCTTTCACTCCAAATGTGTTTAGAGCGGATCCGAAGAATACCGGTGCCAATTTGCCTTGGAGGTATTGGTTTTCGTCAAATTCAGGATATACGCTTTCGATGAGCTCAAGGTCTTCGCGTAGCTTTTGCGCATCTGGCGCGCCAACATTTTCGTCGATTCGGCTGTCGCTGATGTTGTCAATCTCAACGCGTTCTGTCACTTTCTGCTTGTCGGGCTTGAAAAGGTCGAGCGACTTTTCATAGATGTTATAGACCCCCTTGAACTTGGCTCCGATATTGATGGGCCATGACAGGGGACGCACCGATATTTTCAGCTCGCTTTCAAGCTCGTCGAGTATGTCGAATGGGTCACGTCCCTCACGGTCGAGTTTGTTTACGAATATGATTACCGGGGTGTTGCGCATCCGGCATACTTCCATGAGTTTGCGGGTCTGCATCTCTACGCCCTTTGCAACGTCGACCACAATTATGACAGAATCGACCGCTGTAAGTGTACGGTAGGTGTCCTCGGCAAAGTCCTGGTGTCCAGGGGTATCTAGGATGTTTATTTTGTAGTCGCCATAATTGAATCCCATGACTGATGTTGCGACCGATATGCCACGTTGCTTCTCAATCTCCATCCAGTCGGATGTGGCAGTCTTTTTGATTTTGTTGGATTTCACAGCTCCCGCTATATGGATTGCACCTCCGAAAAGGAGCAGCTTCTCAGTAAGGGTTGTTTTCCCTGCGTCGGGGTGGGATATTATGGCGAATGTGCGCCTGCGGCTGATTTCTTCAGTTAAGGTTGCCAATGATATTGATATTTAATAATTTGTGATACTCAGGTTGTTGGATTTCAATAGCCCATTTCTTTGAGGCAATCTTCTAATGCTGTTTCCCAATGAGGAATCTCAACGCCATATGTGGCTTTTATGAGGGTTTTGTCGAGAATGCTGAATGGCGGCCTGGAGGCAAGGGTGGGGTGGTCGGCGGTTGAAATAGGCACAACTGAGACTTTCTTCCCGGCAATCCTGAAAATCGCCATAGCAAAATCATACCATGAGGCGGCACCTTCGTTGGTGAAATGATATATTCCCGGAACCCATTGGCGACTGCCGAGCACTTTGACTGTTGCAATGGCTAAATCGCGCGCATATGTTGGGGTGCCAATCTGATCACAAACGACTTTAACCACATCGTTCTTTTCGGCCAGCGACAGCATGGTTTTCACGAAGTTATGCCCGTAGGGTGAATAGAGCCATGCGGTGCGTATGATTATTGAATCGGGCGACAGGGCCAACAGTGCGGTTTCCCCTTTCCGTTTTGTGGTTCCGTATTGTGAAACGGGATTAACTTTGTCTGATTCTTTGTATGGGCGGTGATTGGTGCCGTCAAACACATAATCTGTTGAGAAGTGTATGATTCTCGCTCCGATGGCGTCGGCCGCCATTGCAAGGTTTTTAACGGCGTCGACGTTGACCTTGGCACACTGCATCTTTTCTTCTTCAGCTCTGTCAACGGCGGTATAAGAAGCGCAGTTCAGTATGTGGGTGATTTCTTGGTTGGCCACATATGCCTCTACGCTCTTGGCGTCGGTCAAGTCGAGGGTGTCAACATCGGTATAGAAAACTTCCGCGGCAAAGCTCTTGTCGAGTTGTCGGCGTAGTTCATTGCCAAGTTGCCCATTGGCACCGGTCACTAAAATCTTCATTGCAGGTTTCTCGGTTGTTTGGTCGCAGTTGTCTAATCCCATGTGTCCTGTCTTGGCCTCATCGTAGGTCAAAAATGGCAATCTGATGGGTTGCAGCTGCAAAGTTAGCTATTATTTTGGCGAAAACCAATTAGCGTCTGTCCGGGATGGCTAATCCTGTTGTTGCCCCTCATGTGTTTTAGCCGTTGTGGCATCGTCGTGTTTAAACAGTTTGTCTTCCTCATCAAGATGGAAATTCAGCGCAAGGGTTGCGATAAAGCGGGAAATCTGTGCAATGGCGTTTTTGGTATGCTCGGTTAGCTCTTTCTGCTGAAGCCGCATCATGAGCATCCCATAAAGGGCTGTGAAGCATGTCTCAATTTCGCCAACTTTGTTGTCGCCTGCTTTTGAACGCAGTTCTACAATGAATGGCAGGGTTTTATAAAATTCCGCAGTATATTCCGGAAATGCAGGATCTTTCAATAGCGCCTGATGAAGCTGTACGAGCTGGTTCAAAATGTTGTCGTTTATCTGCAGATGCCCGCTCTGTGTGACGCCCTCGCGGCGCATCATGTCAATAAGAGATTCGTACCATTCCTCCATTTCCTGTTTTGAAGCATCGTCGATGTTGAATTTATCGATGATGTTTTGGCGTATTCTATCCATGTCTAATCCGTTTGCACGAATCAGGTCTTCGATTTGCCACATATATAGAATATATTCTGCTATATTCTCTTTCCTCTTTTTCGATGCTATAACCATAGGGTAGATATTTTTAGTTCAACCGCTGCTGGCGGAAACAGTAGTGCAAAGTTACAAAATCCGGCGAAAGCCGTTCAATATTCCAACCCCTATCTGTGTCGTTTTGTTTTTTGGCGGGTAGAAGATTGATTTTAAATAATAGGGGTATGAGTTGCGTTTGTCGTGGAGTTTTCGTAACTTTGCAGCCGCTAAAGGAGATGTCGTCTTTTATGGTGTCTCTGGGGCAAAACCATTACAAAACCACTTTTAAATTATTCTTATTAAAGAATGGCAACAAAAATCAGATTACAACGTCATGGTCGTAAGAACTATGCGTTTTATCCTATTGTTATCGCCGACAGCAGGGCACCACGAGATGGTAGATTTATTGAAAGGATAGGTTCTTATAATCCGAACACCAATCCTGCTACAATTACTCTTGATTTCGAGCGGGCTTTGTATTGGGTTAATGTAGGAGCTCAACCCACGGATACGGTTCGTAGCATTCTCTCCAACGAGGGGGTATTGCTTATGAAGCATCTCCAGGGCGGTGTGAAAAAAGGCGCATTCGATGAAGCGGAGGCGCAGAAGCGTTTCGATGCATGGAAAGCTAAAAAACTGCAGGTTGTAGAAAAGCAGAAAGCATCGATGGCTGACAAACGTGAACTTGCTGAAAAGGAGCGTTTCGAGGCTGAAAAAGCTAAGAATCAGGCAAAAGCTGAGGAAGTAGCTAAAAAGAAGGCTGAAATCGCAGCTGCCAAGGCGGCTGAAGAAGCAGCTAAGGCTGCCGCAGAAACACCTGCTACAGAAGAAGCTCCCGCTGCAGAGGAAACTTCTGCAGAATAATGTTAGGGAAACAACACTCTATTGCCCATTGGCAAGCAGAGTCGTAATCCACAAACCAAACAGCGTTGTTCCAAGGTTTGGAGCAACGCTGTTTGGTTTGAATGCATTTCAGCGTGAAAGATTTATTACCATACGCCCAGCAGACACTCTGCCAGCTCAATATAAGGATTCTTTGCCATAGCAGATTTTCTTTTCTGCAAAGGTAAAACTTTTATGGCTCTTTTACACAGGTTTATTACAATGCGCTATGTATTGGGCATTTACTAAAACGAATTCCTTTATTACGTAAATCTCTGAAATCAAACCGATAAAAATCTAAAATAAAAAAAGCGACTTTTCCAAATCAAGGAAAAATCGCTTTGAGTGAGTAGTGAATCCGGGAATCGAACCCGGGTCTCCACCGTGAGAGGGTGGCGTGCTAGGCCACTACACTAAATCACCATTTGTTGCTCATGTCGGGCGTTAGCTCTATAGCGCCCTTGTTTTTCAACGATGCAAAGGTAGCTACTTTTTTTGAGACTGCAAAATTTTCCGCCACAAAAATTTTGCGTTAGCAGATTTTTGTGGCGGAAAATGGTGTTTATGTTATCTGTATGGATAATACATGATACATGCCGGTATTTTACATGCAGAGTTAAGTCTTGTTATTCAGCAGGGTGGTGTCAACCGCAATGGAAATAGCGGTCCACAAGTTGCTTCATCAGATTCGGGTCTTTGCGGGCTTTGTTCATCATGTCATTATCACCAAAAGATCGGAGGTTATTCTGGAGTCCGTCAATCATTGCAGGTGTGAATACTCCTGCCGCCTCATAAACCTGGCGTTGTTTTTCCAGGCAATCGGCACTCCGGTTGCAGCTGTCGGGGAGTTGGGCAAGCTGTTTCAATCGTTCTGAGTTGCTTTCATCATGGATGTTTACATTGACATATGTCTTTTCGGCCAAGTTCAATGCATCAGGATTCTCGAAGCCACGACGAGCTGCTACAGCCAAACCTGCAAGCAACAGATATATGTCAGCTGAGCCGTCGGCAGAGCGTATTTCTATGGTCTGTTTCTGAGATGCATTGAATCCCGACGGTTTTTCGAGGGGGTTGGCCAGGCAGCTCATGTCGGTGTCGGCGGTCCATCCTAACGGTACTCTTACGAGAACAGACCGATTTCTATCGCCCCAGCATACGTTTGTGGGGGCTTCCTGGTGGGGTACCAGGCGGAAATAACTTGTCGGGTTGGTATTGCCGAAGGCGGTTAGCGACGGGGCGAGTTCCATAAGCCCGGCAATAAGGTGTCTGGCTTCAGAACTTAGTTGTTTGTCGGGTGAGAGCATTACATTTCGGCCATTGCGTGTGAGGCGCATGTGAATGTGAAGGCCTGATCCGGCTTTGCCCGTGGTGATTTTGGGTGCGAATGTCACATTGAATCCCATCTGGGCGCCGAGATTACGGATAACCCATTTGGCAAGCATGAGCTGGTCGGCGGCATCCTCGGCGGCAACCGGGAGGAATTCGATTTCATTCTGCTCGTAATTCATTCCGTCGAGGGTGAAATTGCCGACTTCCGAGTGCCCATATTTTATTTGCCCTCCTGTCTGGGCTATATAATTCATGCATTTGGTGCGGAAATCATTGAATTTGGCATATGGTGCCGATTCATGGTACCCGCGTTGGTCGGTGGCCGGGAACATGCCGGTGTCAGGGGAGATGACGTAATATTCCAGTTCTCCCATTGCCTCGAATTCAAGCCCCGTGGCCTGGCGGAATGCGCTACATGCTTTACGTAGAGTCTGCTCGGGTGAAGTGGCCAATGCATTGCCTTCTTTATCGAAGAAGCTGCAGAGCATGGTGACAGTAGGTATTTCTGCAAACGGGTCGACGAAAGCGGTTGAATAGCGTGGCATTACATAAAGGTCGCTGTTGCCGGCTTCTATAAATGAAAAAAGGCTTGACCCGTCGACTCTTTCACCTGAGATTAGAATGGTTTCTAAATAATCGCGGTTGTTGATTACGAAGTTAAGTGTTTTAAGACGTCCGTCACCTGCCGGATACATGAAGTTGATCATCTCGATGTCGTTTTTCTCGATGAAATCAATGATATCTTCGCGGGTAAACATTTTGGGGTCTTTCCCTAAAAATTTGACAATTTTGTTTTTTGTCAGTGAGATGTTGTTCATGATGTCAAATATTATTTAAGGTATTATGGTTTTTTATATTTGATGATGTTTCAAGAGATTCGATAATGGTAGCAGCGCTGATTGTAAGGTGTGCTACCGGTGGCCTTTTTCAGTCGAGTATTATGTCGCCGAAGCATTCGGGGCAATGGAAATCCGGTTCAGGAGTGTCAATCGGATTCCAGCTAAGATAGTGCGGCTGGGAAGTGGCCGATGCACATTTATTGAAATTACCTTTCAGGGCCAATGGCTTTCCGATATATTCCACCCCTAATATACTTAATGGGATAGCTGCCACTACACTCCATATGAATGATCCCTCTACTTCCTGAAACGGGCGTGTGCCGACTGATGCATAGCGTTTGACTAATTTGAGCAAGTCGGGCGGTAACGGTGAGCATTCGTTTCTGTCAGTGCAGAACTGAGCGTTTATTGTGCCGACGCAATTGAACTCGAATGCCCAGTATGATTTGTTGGAAGTATCTGTTGAGACATAAAATTCCACACACGAATCTTCACTGACAGGAGAATTATCGGTATAGTTTACCGCACGCAAATAATTACATCTAACCAGGAAGTCGATATACAGATAGCTGTTGGAGTGTTCTGCTGTTATAACCGTCAAAGGCCTGTAAGGGAACAGTTTCGGCCAATTGAGCGATTCTACCGAAAATCTGGCGCCTCCCTCTTCCAGTGCGTTTGCAACGGCCTCGAGGTTGAGGGAGTCGAGGGTGGGGTTGTAGGGAATATGTATGGTTTGTTTCCTTCTTGGAGGTGTCATGGGAATAAAGGGTTAGAGATTGACGTATCCGGCAAATCCTTTGTAGAGGCCCACGAGGGCCATAATCAGGAGAATCCCGCTTATTATGCGGTTGAATATCCAAAGTGAGCGCACATTGAAGTGTGCTCTGACTTTGTTGACAAAGAATGTTATCAGCCACCACCATAGCAATGCACCGCCGAATATCGATGCATAACCGAGTATATAGTGATAATAGCGGAACTCAGGCAACAAAAAATTAAAACGGGCAAACAATCCGATGATAAAAAACAGAATCAATGGATTGGCAAACGTGAACAGAAAACCGGTTCCGAAATCTTTAAAAAATGTATTTGTAGAGTTATCCGGCTTTTTTAAGGCAAGCGTAGGATTTTTCCTGAACAGGTATATGGCAAATGCAATCAGCACAATGCTGCCGATAATTTGCAGAAGCAATTCTTTGGCGAGAATAAAATCTGTGATGAACGACATGCCGAGACCTGTTAGCAGGCAATATGTCAAATCAGACAGGGCGGCACCAATGCCGGTGAAGAATGCCGCATGGCGGCCTTTGTTGAGCGTGCGTTGAATTACGAGCATACCTATCGGCCCCATCGGTGCGGAGATGAAAATGCCGATAAGCAATCCTGAAGTTATGATTTGCCCGAAATATTCCATATGCATACAAAATTAGGCAAACTCCACCAACATTCCAAATCTTTCAGGCATATCTTAGGCAACGTGGAGCAGGGGTGTGGCTGTTGCTTATGGGTATCAACATGGTGACAAAAATCATAGAGGAACAGGGGTGATTATCCTGCTCCTCTATGATGGGAATTATGTTAATATGATATATGTTTTGGTAGATTATTCCTCCGACAAATCCACTGCATAATAAACTTTTCGGCCTGTTGGATAAATACCGGTTATAAACATAACTTTGTCTCCGCCGTTGCTTTGCATGATTGCGTTGTAGATTTTCTCAATGTCATCGGTTGTACGTACGCGGGAATTGTTGATATCGAGGATTATGAACCCTTCTTTGATGCCGGCTGATTTGAATTTGCCATTGGTCAGTTTGGCCACTTTGAGGCCGCTCGACAATCTCATCTGCCGCATCTGCTCTGCCGTCAGTTCGGTGAACGCGCATCCAAGTGCTGAGAAATCGCTTGAACGTGTAACCTTTGTGTCGCCTTGTGAATTACGTAGTGTGACATTGGTTGTGTGCTCTTTGTTGTCGCGGATATATTTTATGGAGATTTTGTCGCCTGGCCGGTATTTGCTTATTTCACCCTGCAGCTGTGCGGTGTTGTGCGTAGGTGAGTTATTTATCGCGATGATTACATCGCCAATGGCTAATCCGCCTTCCATGGCTGCGCTCCTGTCAACAATCTCACCGACTAATATTCCGTCGTTTACGGCTGTAATGCCTTTTTCTTTAGCAAGCTGTGGCGTCAGTTCTGAGAACATCACACCAAGCACTGCTCGTTGAACTGTTCCATACTGTTTTATATCGGTTACTATCTTGGTGACGATAGAGGTGGGGATGGCGAATGAATATCCGACATAGTTTCCTGTTTCTGAGTATATTGCTGTGTTGATTCCAATGAGCTCTCCTTTGATATTGACAAGGGCTCCTCCGGAGTTGCCAGGATTTACAGCTGCATCTGTCTGTATGTAGCTTTCAATACCCATTCGTCTTGAATGTGCGGCAGCTCCAACGCTGCGGGCTTTTGCACTGACGATTCCGGTTGTGACTGTGGATGTGAAGCCGAAGGGATTGCCCACTGCGAGTACCCATTCTCCAACACGGAGGTCGTCGCTGTTGCCAACGGGTATTACCGGTAGGTTGTCGGCCTCAATTTTCAATAATGCCACATCGGTCGAAGGGTCTGCTCCTACCACTTTGGCGTTATATATACTGTTGTCGTTAAGTGTCACCTCGAGCCGTTCAGCGCCGTCAATCACATGGTTATTGGTGACGATGTATCCGTCGGCACTCAGAATCACTCCTGAACCGAGACCCCGTTGTTGTTCGGCTTTCGGTTGATCTTGCCGAGGCATAGCATTGCCTCTTGGAGTTCCAAAGAAGAACTCATATAAGGGGTCGGCATATCTGCCGGCACTGTTCCCATAGCTTCTGGGGGTGGCATAACTTTTGATACTTACAACGCCATTGATAGTGCTCTCTGCAGCATGTGTGAAGTCTGACGGCATGGAAGGGGTGCTATTGGCAACGGTATATAGTCTGCCATTTGTTGATTGGAGGCCATCAGTGTTTGCGGTCGCATCCTTTTGATTGCTTGAAATAGCGTTGATTGCAAATGTGGTGGCAACGGAACCTACAATAGCGGCTCCAAGTGCCAACAATGTGATTTTGCCAGTTATTTTCATATCTGATAAATGTTAATATGAGGTGTGGTTTTAATGTTTACAATGTTAAAATTTAACTCTTGATTCTTTGATGCAAAGATAAAGGAAAAGTTTAATAAAGCGGAGAGCTAAAACGCTCGATTAAACTAATTTAAACTTGATGCCTTGATATTAAGACAAATTTGTGCAATAAACGTGAAAAATAATTGACCGGAAGTGCGTTTGTCAAGATTAGGGAATAATATATATCATCATAATATATCGAAGAAAAATGGTTACAAAAAACCGGCAGAAGCACGAATATAATTGCCTCTGCCGGTTATAATGAGTATAGTAGTGGGATTATCTGACTACGATTTTGTGTGCCATGCTGTCAACAATCACGATATAGATTCCAGGCTCTACGGGTTCGGATATTGGAGCCGCGCTACCTTGGGCAGTGAAAGCGTGGGCTTCTGAATAGTCTCCGTGAATTATAATGCATCCGGCTGACGTGGTTATGGCTATTTGTTTCTCAGGCGAGAAATTGTCAATCTCAGGCGCATCGGTATCAGCCACATCGTTGGTTGCCCATATGCAGAATTCGCCTGGAGCAAGCTCCGCGCTGACCTGGCCGGGTGTATAAGACAATGTTGTTTCTGTTTGCCATGACGAGGCTATATATTGGGAGTTATCCGTTGTAAGATGTGCCACCGGTGCGGTGACAGTGCGTCGGCTGCCCGTTACGTCGGGATTGAATAATCCCACGATTTCTTTATTCCCAAGACGCAATGTTATATAGCGTTGTTGTGATAGTGGCGATGCAAATCCGTTCAACGTGCAGTCAACATCGTCTCCAGAGAATATATCAGGATTCATCAGCCGGAAATGACACAGCGTACGGTATAGGTCATGAAGAGCTTTGCGTGCCTGGTCGTCGAGATGCCCCCATTTGGGTTGAATCGGCCGCAGTTTCTCCATCTCTGAACCCTGTTGGTCGTCGGCAGCAAGCTCGCCGAATTGCCATATCATTTTTGCCCCCGGGCATAGCAGCATTTGTGCTGCAACTGATCCAAGGCGTTTTATTGCTGCAACCGACGGGGTTGTACCGGTGTATTTTACAGAATTATGTCCCGATTCGATTATGGCGCGGGCAATACGCTTTTCGTCGTGGCTTTCCGCATAGTCTACGGTCTGGCCGGTTCTACGTCCCCAGCCAGTGGCGTAAAAGCCACGGGTATCTGCTGAGCCTGTTCCTCTTGCATATGCGGCAGCGGCACCGTTAACGTTTACCCAGTTAAGTTGTCCGTCCTCGCCATTTTCATTTTCTTCTTCAGCTGTTCCAAGCAATTCATTGATATGTATGCCATTGGGATTTACCGATTTTATGACCGCATGCAGCTGTCGCATTTTTGTGATTCGCGACTGGTTATATCGGTCAGTGGCTGCGTTGTTTCCTGTTCCGTAGCTGTTGCTGGCTCCAAGTCCTTTTACCAGGTCGAACCGGAATCCGTCAACCTTATATGCTTCCATCCAATATGTTATAACATCTTCCCAATATGCTGAAACGAGTGGATAGTCTTGGTTCCAGTCGTTGAATGAATTATAGGCGTGGGGGGCATTAGCATTGAAGAATGGGCTTGTCGACGGGGCATACATCTGATACCATGGATGAAGCCCATCGGCATGGTTAAGCACAATATCGAGGATTACAGCTATTCCCTGGCGGTGGCATTCCGCCACAAAGTCGCGCATGTCTTTCGGTGTGCCATAAGTTTTGTCTATAGCCATGTAGAAATTCGGATTGTAGCCCCATGAATTATTTCCGCTGAACTCCATTATAGGCAGTAATTCTACGGCATTGATGCCTAAATCTTTAAGATATTTTATCTTAGGCATGGCTGAACGGAGTGTGCCGAACTGTTTGCCGTCGAGATCGGAACCGTCGCCGGTGAAATCGCGCAGTAGCAGTTCATAGATTGTCAGGCTGCGGTGGTCTGGTATTTCAAATCCTAATGTTGATTCGTCCCACTCATACTCATCGATATCGCTGTGGTAGACGGCAAGAACCTTGTCGTTGAACAGATGATAGGGATATTCTGGCATATTTTCAAAGCATCCGGCTGGAATCGATTTGTCATTCCATGGATCCAGAACTAACTTCGCATATGGGTCGGCAACCGCTTTTTCAGCATCAACAAGATAATAATACGGCATATATTCCCCTGCGGCGATAGGTCGGTCTGTGGTGGTCCAGAAATAACTGGTTCCATTATAGTCATGCCGGTTCATTAGTGTGTGTGCAGACGGTGTGTAGTCATTCCATTCCCCAAGAATAAGAACTGATTCTTTTTTGGGGGCAGCTATGCAAAATGTCACTGTCCCGTCGGCATTCCTGACATATCCTTGGCGGGGCACTCCTCCGGGATAAACGGCAACCGGAGATTGCCCAGGATATGCTATCACCAGTTCTTTGGTCAGCGTGGTGGCTCCGTTTATTGCAGTGGCAACAACCGAATGGAATGACCCCGGTGTGGTGAAGTTATGGCTACCTGTGATTGCTGTCGTACCGGTTCCATTGCTTATGTTTTTGCCATCTACGGCCAATGTCAAATCACACGGATCGGTTGACATGAATGTGAAAGTAATGTTGCGCCCTTTTGATATGACATCAGAAGGGGCATCATGTTCCAGCTTGATCTGGAATCCGGGTTCGGCAATGTCGATGAAGTTGTCGGCAGTCTGGCTTTTGCCGTCGGCTGTACGCGCTATTATCGCAATCTTTGCGATTTTTTCCGATGGTTCATTGATGCCGAAGTAGGTTCGGATATCCCCAATGGATAGTTCCCATAGCCCTGAACCGTTTTTAATGAATCGTTTGTTGTCGGTGTTGGATGTCCACGTCCCTATGATGTGAACCCACTCGGTTGGTGCTGATTGCAATGTCACCCCGATATGGGCATATAGGGTGGTTGCTTTTTTTAGAGCTTCAACTCCTGATTGGTCTGCGTCGAAAATGATTTTCACATTTTTGCTGTTTTCCTGCAGAATGCCCGGAAACGTTGAAAACATGGCTGCTGACACATTGGTATGAGCCAACATGAGAATCGACACGAAAAACGATAGTAGTTTTTTCATGAATTCAAAAGATAAATTTGGTAAGTAAAGATGAATAGTAAGAAAAATATAAAATGTAGAGATTTA